>ERZ778019.1754-NODE-1754-length-25790-cov-12.756091_pt1 | contig 25790 bp, 31 predicted proteins | sample MGYA00375749_ERZ778019 | MGnify/ENA primary metagenome ERZ778019 (study PRJEB29350, sample SAMN05389821) | bioreactor metagenome | isolation source: Ammonium sulfate bioreactor | place: South Africa: University of Cape Town | collected 2014-03-17 ... | reverse complement strand
TATAATGAATACATGAGTTCATTTATTGATCGTTAGCAATATTTTCTTTTTCTAGCAGTGAAGATGAAAGTGTTTTGAATGCTCAGTAAACTAGATTTCTTTCAGAGAAGGGTCTGCGAATGTCATGAGCATGATCGTTATTTGTTTCAACAATAGTCATATGACGTCGTCGAATAATCAAATGTTCGAGATTAGGTGCTAGAAAGAGAAGAGCATATAAAGTTGAGTACTCGATTGAATATTTAAGATCGTTGAGGGAAAGTTTCATAACTGTTGATAATGTTAAATCCGTCTTTTGAATAAGATCATCATCCAATCTGCAGAATATTCTAAAACGAATATGATGTAGATTGGGACATGTTTCTTGTAAAAACTTGAATAGAGCAAGCTTTAGTATTGATCGGGGAGAGAAAGTTACGGAGACAACGGTTGGAAAAGAAATATTTATATTCGATTGACGAAAATTGCAATGATAATCAAGAAAATCATTTGAAACATATTCCAATCGATCATAAATGAATGGTATTGTAAATCGTGTAAGAAACCGAGCTGAATGATATATCGATATGACTTCTCGTCTTGTCCAACGATCAAATAAATGTCGCCGATCGAAACCTCCATCGATTACTCCACTGTTGACACAAAAATCAATTTTTTGTAAATGTAATAAATCTTTTAATAAATATCGTTCGAGTGAACCACTACCAGACATGAGAAAACGCTGTGGTGCACTAATATAAAACGATAGATATTTGAGTGACTGAGAAAAACGCTTGACAAAACCGCAGAAACTCAATGTGTCCAATAATTGATCATAAGCAGTGAAACGTAATGATCGAACTTTAGTCGGCCATTCTCATTCTTTGATGAGTTCCGGTTTAACAGATGAACATTTTCCGGAAAGTGCATGGAGACGAACTTCAAAATATTCGAGAGCAGGTACGAATGGCATGAGAAGAATAGCGAAACGAATATGACCGAAATCGAGCGATAAACGAGTCAGATATCAATTGACCGTAAGAAGTCAATTGTTCCATGCTTTCGATTTCGAGTTTGTCCGAAATCAATGTGATTGTAAGTACTTTGAGTTGAGTAAATACGAACATTTGAGAAAGATTTTCTGGAGTTGTTGTCAATCGAAGATCGAGATGATTGAGTATCGGAAATGTATAAGAAAATAGACGATCGACATTGATTTGAATCGAGAGAAATATATAATTGAGAAATAATTCATTTGGTAATGAAAGAAGAACTGTTGGTTTCAAACTTGGCAACATCGAATCGAATGTGCATTGATGTTCATACAAAATTGAACTCACTATTCATTTCCTTTGTATCTTGTATTCTTTATCAGATGATTAGTGCCCTCTTTCGCAGAATGTCTTATAACTCAAGATCAAGATCAGCTGCAAAATCCAGTTCTACTAGTCGATCTAGACGCGTTTCAATTTAGGGACATCGATATGAGCAAACAGCATTAGAAAAATGACTTGAGAAGAATAATACATCATCAACATCCTCAAGATAGGTGATAATGTTCAAATCATGTGAATATTAAATAAATTATGTTCTTTGTTTTTTTATTTGACAAAACAACTAACTAAAGCTTATATAAGAAAAAAAAAGTTTTCTTTCTTTTTTTTTTAATAATTTCGATTAGCTTCGAACAATGATTGACCAGCAGCAGCACTATTAACACCACCTTGATATTCCCCTTTGGCAGCAGCACCATTGGCACTAGCTCGTTTGAGAAGTTGTTCTTGAGCAGCAGTAACATTTTCAGCTTTGCCTGCCCAACTTTTCAAAACACTGGCTTGTAATGCTCGACCATAACTGAATGTTAAAGCCCATGGTTTCTTGCCTGGGTATCGATTGATAGCATTTAAATTAATCGAAGCTTCTTCTTCGGATTGACCACCTGAGAGAAAGCAAATGCCGGGCACAGCCACTGGAACTGTTCGTTGTAGAGCTGTAACGGTTGCTCGAGCGATTTCTTCGGCTGATGCTTTTTGTTTACATTCGAAACCTGATGTGACCATGTTTGGTTTGAGTAATGTTCCCTCGAGAAAAATATGATGTTCGCTGAGAGCCTTGTAAGTTGTCGCCAAGACTTTTTCTGTTACTCGTTGACAAGTTTCGAGGGTATGATCACCTTCGGGCAAAATCTAAAATTTGATTGTTATTTTAAAATTGAAAGAATAATTGTATTTTTGATCTACTTACTTCAGGTTCGACAATTGGCACAAGACCATTCTAATAGAAAAAAAAAACATTCGATTTTATTTTGTTTTTTTTTCTTGTTGACCTACTTGTTGACAAATCGAGGCATAACGTGCCAAGACATTGGCTGTTTCTCGAATGCCTAATTCCGATGGTAAATTATCGCCAATTTTAATTGCACAACCTATTAAAAAAATCGATTCTTTTTTTCGTCAAGAATCTCTTTTTTCGTGCACTTACGCCATTTGGCAAAACGTGCACCATCTTTATAATATTGCGCGCAACGTTCTCCGAGACCATCTAAACCTTGTGTCGTATTTTCTCCGTCAGTGCCAGCTAATGGAACGAGACCTTTGTCGACTTTAATGCCGGGAATGATGCCTTTTTCTTTCAAAATCTCTCGAAATGGTTTGCCATTATCATCATCTTGATAGAATGTTTCATGAAAGAGAATGACACCGGAAACTGAATTGGCCAAATCTTTCGAACCGGTGAATAACATTTGTCGATAGAGACGACGATTTTCTTCGTTATTTTCTAAATTTATCGATTGAAGACGTTTGCCAATCGATGCAGTCGATTCATCGGCAGCGAGAAGACCTTTGCCTTTGGCCATGAGAAGAGCGGCAGTCTCCACAAGTTCTTTTTCACGATCGGCAGATAAATATTGAGGCATCTTTTTCGTGTTTCTAACCTAAAAGTCGAATAGTGAAAAGAGGGGTTCGGTTGATGCGTTTATATACGCACGATTCTCTCTCTCTCCCTCGAAAGAACGAAAAAGAAAGTACGAGAAGAAAAAAACGAAAGAATCTACTTTCTTTTTCATCATATCATGCAAATATAGCATTTCTCCAGTACATTTCGAGGGTAAAACTTCAATCGATCGAGAAAAAAAAATAAAAATCTTGTCGATGTTGTTTTTTTCTCTCTCTTGACATTCATTCACTTACAAATTCAATGAAGTAAAAAATAAGACACAGTCATAGGTGACATCTATTGTTCTGATTTTGCATCATGGTTATGAGAAGAAAACCTTGGATATATTTGCGTTTGTTTATTTCTACCTACGAGATAAACTACTAAGGATGAATCGAAATGAAACGGAACAGATCAGTTGTTTAACACGTGAATTAGATTTAAATCGAGAACGTTATCAAAGATTGTTGAATGTTCATATTCAATTACAAAATCAAAATTGTTTACTCGAAGAACGAATACTTGCATTAGTTGAATCGTATGCCAGTGAAAAGAAACAATTCGAAGATCAATTTCTTGAAATCAAACAAGAAAATCTACATTTAAAACAGCTAGTTGACAAACTCGAAACGGAAAATCAACGATATAAAAACGATTGTCAATTAGCTGTTGGCCTTCTACAGCAATATCCAAATGAATTCATCTCGAAATCGTCTGATAATAATCAAGATAAACTCGAATCAGTTGTCATTCCAACATTTCCACCTGTCTTTCTTCCGCCACCTTCGATCATACCGCCTGTCATTCAATCTCTACCCATCGTAGATTACGAATCTCCATCGGCATTTTATCTCTGTTCAAAATGTCATCAACTTCGAAATCATTCGGACGCAAGTGTTCAAACATCATTTCAAAATATGCATTCAACCAATAACGAATCGCATTCTCATTCGTATATTACAGTCAAAGAATATCCAAAAAAACTCTTGTCTGATTATTCTATTCCACAGATGCATCATTTGTGATAGCTTTTTTTTCTTCTTTTCAATAAAAATCAAAAGCAAGTCCATTTATTTATTCGATTATTTGTTAATGTTTTCTATCTTATGCACTTCATTTAAGTTTCATTGGCAGTGCAGCATTTTTTAATTCATATATTAACATATTTATAGAAAAAAAAAGAGATTGAGAGAGAGAGAGAGAAAATTACACATGCAATCGAGATGATAATAATCAACAACAGAAAGAAGGAAATAGAGAAACATTTATGACGACAAGAATACAAATATTGACTGATAAATTTCATTTACATGCAATTCATACAATTTGATTGTTTATTGCCTTGAGTGAGACCAGGATTAACGCCCGATGTTTTCTCATCGGTTTTATCCGGTGTTTTCTTTAAAATAAGTCTTGTCATTTCGAAAAATGCTTTTTCAATATTAATATTATTTTTGGCTGATGTTTCAAGAAATGGTATGCCATGTTCACGCGCTAGTGCTTCGCCACGTGCTCGTGTTATACAACGTTTATCATCCATGTCACATTTATTACCAATTAACATTTTAACCACATCGTCCGATGCATGATCGTCGATATTACGTAGCCATTTATTAATATTTTCAAATGAACGTGCTTGAGTGACATCATAGACAAGCATAATGCCAGTTGCACCTCGATAATAAGATGCTAAAAAAGACAAATACTAAATTCAAAAAAAAAATATGATCGTTGACATACTTGTAATTGTATGAAAACGTTCTTGACCTGCCGTGTCCCTGAAATGGAAATATAGGCCATAGAATTTTTGAAGATTTATTTCGAAATCATTTACCAGATTTGTAGTTTTATTTTTCTTCCATCGAGTTCGATAGTTTTGATTTTAAAATCAATTCCAATTGTCGAAATAAATGACGCATTAAATGAATCATCAGAAAATCGAAATAGAACACAAGTCTAGATGACAAAAACACGTCTTTTGAATGAGAAAATAATTGAAATGCTGTTTTTTACTTTTCCAACACCACTATCGCCGATTAATAATAATTTAAACAGAAGATCGTAGTTTTTTTTGGCCATTCTCAGGCCAATTAAATCTACAAAGAAAAATCCTTTGCTACAGTGTTGTTGTTGCTGTTTATTTAGTTTCTTCTGTCAAGATCGAGTTATGTATTTATATTCGGACTAAAGGACAAAAAAAAGATGTGTATATGTGTGTTTAATATGATATTCATTGAAAACGGATGGGAATAGTGTATCTAAATCTGTTATATAAAAGAATTGTGTTTGTCTATAATTCGAGGAATATCGAACGTGAATCCTCGACATATTGTTTGATCTTTCGGAGGAATAGAACAGCATCACGACCGTCCAATATACGATGATCATAGGTAAGTGCAACGTACATCATCGGACGTATTTCAATCTGAAAAGGAAAACATATATAAATCATATTTTCCAAGTCGAAAAAGGAAATTTACTTTGCCATTGACAGCAACCGGTCGATCGAATGTACCGTGCATGCCGAGTATGGCTGATTGAGGTGGATTGATAATCGGTGTGCCAAATAGTGAACCGAATACTCCTCCATTGCTAATAGTAAACGTGCCACCGTCCATATCTTCGATAGCAAGTGAACCTTTCTTTGCTTTTTCACCGAAATCGCCGATTGTTCGTTCGATATCAGCGAAATTCATACGTTCAACATTTCGAAGAACTGGCACGACTAAACCCTACGTAACAAAGAATAAAAAACACGTCTTTGTCGAGTTTTGTCGTACTTTTGGTGCTGCAACAGCAACACTAATATCCACATAATCTCGATAGACAATTTCATTTCCATCGATAACTAAAAGAAAACCGAAATTCTTACAAAAACAAAAATATCGCCATATTTCTATATCTACCTGCATTCACAATCGGACTTTCGACAAGTGCACAAGCAGCTGCTTTGACAAAAGCAGACATAAAACCTAATTTCATATTGTGTCGTTTCTGAAATTGATCACCGTATTTCTTTCGAAATTCGATTAGATTACTAAAAAAACAAAAATTCATTCAATCATGTAAACAAATCATCGATTTAATTACCTCATATCAATTTCATTGAAAGTTGTTAGCATAGCACAAGTATTTTGTGAGTCTTTAAGTCGTTCTGCGATTTTCAAACGCATTCGCGACATTTTCACGCGCGTTTCCGAACGTGTACCAGCGATTTTGTTCGGATCGACACCGGACGCACTCGGTCCCTGTGTTGGTGCTGCAGCCGGTGGCTTCGCAGGAGTAATAGAAATTTGAGATACGGGCGTTTCACGTTGCGGACCTTTCGGTGTCGAAGGTACCGCTGGTGTTTGGCTCGGAGCCGGGCCACTTGAACTTGAGCTTTCGGGTTGTTTTTGCACTTTTGTTGCCGATGTTGGTTTAACAGCACCGGCAGCATTCGTATCGACTTTAGCTATGACAGCACCGGATGTGACATTATCGCCATCGGATACTAATAAAGCTTCGATGACACCTGATTGAGGTGAATTAACACTAAGATTGGTTTTGTCAGTTTCGATTTCTGCGATCGTTTCATCGGCAGATACTTGATCGCCAGGCTTCTTAAGAAAACGAATGGTTCCATCTTTGACCGATTCAGGAAAGGATGGGGTCGAAACATTCACCGAATCAACTACAATAAAAACAGAACGATTAAAATCTCAAAATAAAAACTAAACATACACAGAATTGAACTTGTATGAAGATGTCGATAATCTCTCAACGGTGATGCCGAGAGAATTCTCGCATTCGACCGTAGTATTCGCAATGGAATACTACGTAGGAGTACAAAATGTGACATCTAAAACATAGATTTTATTCACCACGATAGACAACAATATTTTTTTCTGTTTCATATAGTTTAATTTCGTATAAATGCACATTCTTATCAAGATTCATGACAAGTTGATTCCAGATAAATACACAGAGATTTTCAGTCGTACTGACAACGTTCGTCTCACGGAAATATTCAACATCAAGATCGAGATGTTTATGATCGACAAGATCAAGAACATGGTTTTGAATGATGTTTTTCAGATCAGTGATATTCATCAGCATGCCTGTTTGAGGATTAATCGAACCAGTGATTGTCACTTCAAGAATATAGTTATGTCCGTGACCATTCGGATTATTACATTTACTGAATATGTCGAGATTTTGTTCGTCGGTTAAACTTTTGGAATGTAGACGATGTGATGCAGAAAACGTCTCTCGACGTGTCAGATAAACTTTCGGACCCGTAGGCATTGGTTGTTATCTAAAAAATAATCAATTCGAAAGTAAAATTTGAGCAAAAATCGAAAATGGACACTTCTTCGGATGGACAACACCATTTCCATACGATTAGTCATTCTCATAAAGAGGAAACGAAAGAAAAATGTTGGTTTATTCATTTCGTTCAATCAGAGACGAGAAAAGAGAGATGGCGTATCTATCGAACTAATTCATTAGGAGAATAGTGAGTCATATGAAGAGAGCACCAAGAAAAAAAACTATTGTATTAAATTGTATTGTATTGGACTATGATTTCTGACATAGTTTATCTATTGACCATTTATCGTCGATTTTCCATGCCTGTTCACCAGCTATGAATGTCGAAAGAACGTTTAATTGCTTGTCAAGAAAAATAAAATCTGCGTCAGCACCGAAAGCTAATGTACCCTTTTGTTTTTCAATTCGAAGAACTAGAAAATTATTCGACAAAAGTATAAACATTTACGTTTTTTTTCTCTCTCTCAAGTCTACCTAAAGCCGGATGAAGAGTTGCTGCTTCAATAGATTCCACAATAAAATTCTTGCTATTTTCTTGTCCTTTCTCGCCGTCTAACAAAGCTTGTCGCATGTTTTGCACACATTCAGCAAGTGACGCAATACTTCCACAGAGAGTTTCCGTTCCGGCGTTTGTTGCTCGTTTATTTTTCACGAGAATCTTATTTTCACCCATGTGATACATGCCATCGGGCAGGCCCAAAGGCGGCACAGCATCGGTGACAAGAACCAGGCCTTGCGGATGAACTCGATGAGCAAGACGAACGGCCGCTGCATGCGTATGAATGTTATCAACAATGAGACCGTAGTAGATCTCGGTCGTACTTGGAATACAATGACTTGTGAGCAGACCGACAAGGCCCGGATCTCGATGATGAAACGGGAGCATTGCATTGAACAAATGAGTGATGAATCGAGCACCGGAACAGATTGCACGTTCGCCGTGATCGAGTGTTGCGGCTGAATGACCGATCGAAACAACGAGTTGATATTTCTTGACTAACTCGGGAATGATTTTTTCGATCATATTCGCAATTTCAGGTGCGACTGTTATAATGCAAACATTGTCAAATGAACCGTAGCATTCGAGTAGATCATCGATAGTTTGAGGATTTTGTCGAAGCAAATCCGTTCGATGAGCACCACGTTTATTTTCGTTAATAAACGGACCTTCGATGTGTATGCCGAGAATTGTAGCACCGGTTTCAGCTGAACCAGCTTGTCGTTTGTATTTCGGCAGGACAGATTTATATGTGTCAGCATTTGAACTAACAACAGTCGGCGCGAATGCAGTTACACCGTGAGATGTCAATTTTCGCGCCACTTCTTGAAGCATTTCTTCACTGGCTTCATCGGCCGATGAAAAATCATGACCAAACGCACCGTTAATTTGTAAATCGATGTAACCCGGAGCGATCAAAACACCTTGACAATCGTATTCAATGTCGGCTTGGCGTCGTTCGTCGAAGAAAATCTTTTCCGGATCTATAATTTGTCCATTTCGAACCCAAAGATCGTCGGTTATTATAGCATGATCACGCAGCAATTTACAATTTCGATAACGGTAGAGTGTCATATTTCTAGTTCTAAGTACTGATGCACACGTAAATCATAATATTTGTTGTCGAAAAAAAAAGAGGAGAGGCTGGCTGACTGCCATGTTTGCGTATCCTTCTAAGTGTAAGATTAGACCAATGAAATCAAGGCTGTTTACAGATGCCACTAGTTACTCAGTTTATCTCGTTCGATTCAAGTTTCATTTCGAAAAGAAATGATAGATGATACGCAAGGCGCAATTGTTTTTATTATTGTCGTTTTGAGTTGGTATTCAATTGGATTTCTTTTGATTTTAATCAAGAATATTTTATTTCCAACAAGACCATCGCCAGCGAATATCTATCAAACAATGATTGATATTCGTCAACAACAGATTCGAAATGAAATTCGCAATGAATTAAACAATGAAAATCGACGAGAGAAATATTGGCAAATTTATTATGAAACAAAAACATGAGTTGTTTTTCTTTTCATATCGAAAATAAAATAAATAAACTTTATACGGTAATTGTAACATTGACTATTTCAGTTGGAGTACAACAACCATAATTTGTTAACCAAAAACCAATAACATATTGATCACCAACAACGGTGGAAAACGTTTGACTTATTGTTTCTCCATATAGAGCACAAGGAGAATTGTAGTAATAACTACCAGATTTTGCAGCATTACCACTAATATCCCAAAAGACACTTCCAGAGAGAAAATTACATGAACCAGTACGCACCCAACTATTGAGAGTGCCAGTTTCAAATCCTCCATTAACAATTAATTGAGTAGAATTATGATAGACTGTAACATCATCTAACATCCAACTATTAGGATCATGTCGAAAGAAAAATGATAATGTTGCTGATGTTCCAGTTGCTGTCCATACGTAAGAATAACTCGTGTATGCAGGATATGTTGATGAAGTTGGATTCACAATACTAAGTAATACTGTTACAGGACTAGGAGTTGTAGATGTAGCTAAAGAAGACAAACTTGTAGTTTGTTCAGATTCATCGGTAATTATATTTGAAGTAATAGTACTATCTTGTATTTCAAAGGTTGTACTATTCTCAGTTGTAGCTTCGAGAGTAATATCAATTATATCTGCCGTGAGAAAGACTTCACTACTTTCACTAAATAATGCTCCACTTGTTTGGCTACTAGTTGTTATCAAAGTGCTTTCTATTTGTTTTTCCGATGTTTCAACAATAATGGTACTTGTAAAAGAATCTGAGAAGCTAATTGATGTAAGATCTGTATTTTTCATTGTTTCTTGTCCAGTCGTTATTTCCGTAGCGGTTGCATAATTCATCGTTGATTGTTCAATGGGTTCTTCCGTAGTCTTTTCACTAGCTTCACTTGTATCTTGATTAGTTTCATATGATGAAGTAGTCATGTATAGATAAGTAATCGATTCAATACTTGTAATGCTTGATGTTGAAACAGTTGTTGTTGATAGAGTTGCAGTTGTAATAAAATCAGATGTCATTAATTGCATCGAAGTTGAACTATCGATTAATATTGATGTTAATTCTGTTGATGATGTCGTAATGGTGGTGGTAGTTGTTGACGTCATGATGGTAGTAGTAGCCGTTGTTAATGTCGTGGCAGTAGTGGTTGTTGTTGATGTAGTTGTAGATCGTATTTCAATTGAAATTGTTCTTCGAACTGTAGTAGTATCAGTAGTGGTTGACAAAATTGTAGTTGTTATTGTTTCCGTAAGATAAGTAGATGTTTCTGTTGTAGCACTTATCGTGGTTGATATCGATGATACCTGAGTTATTGTAGTAGGTACTGAAGTTGTTGTAGATGATGAAAGAGTAGTCACAATTACTGTCGACGTTGAAGAAGTTGAATGAGTAGTTGAAAGAGTTGATGTAGTTGCACTTATCGTATATGTTGAAGTAGTGAACACTGTTGACGAAGAAAGTGTTATAGTACTATGTGTTGAGGTGGATGGAGAAGAAGAAATTTGAGTAGTGGTTGTGATCGCGATAGTAATAGTTGTAGTACTGGTGCTTGTCGGAGTTGTGATTGCTGTGGTAGTAGTTGCAATAGTTGTTGTAGTACTGCTGCTTGTGGGAGTTGTGATTGTTGTAGTTGTAGTTGTTGTAATAGTAGTTGTAATTGTTGCAGTAGTAATTGCAATAGTTGTTGTTGTAATAGTAGTTGCAATAGTTGTTATAGTAGTAGTTGTAATTGTTGTAGTAGTAGTTGCAATAGTTGTTGTTGTGGTAGTTGTAATTGTTGTAGTAGTAGTTGCAATAGTTGTTGTTGTGGTAGTATCTGTTGGAGAAGTATTGGTAGCAGTTGTAGAAACAACGCTACTTGTAGTAGTAGTAGTAGTAATGGTGGTTGTTGTTATAGTAGTCGTCGTAATGGTGACAGTACTATTAGCAGTGATAGTGATGCTGGTAGTAGTGGATGTTTGTGTCGTACTTGTTGTCGTAGTTGTAGTTGATAGTGTTGTTGTCACTGATCGATCTTAAAAATTATATAAATGATCACAAAATAGAATACTGTAACATTCCCTGTTCGTACTTATAACTGATTAGGAAGAACAATTAATTTTCTCGATAATTCATAAACGAATACTCACCATAATTTTCTATGAGAGAGAAAAGACGAACTGTAATATATACAATTTGACCATCTTCAAGAGGTACTTCAAGAGAATATTCTCCAAGATTTCTTATTTTCCCCAATACTGATTCTCGAAATTGTTTTTGACATGACAATATATTCTGACATTCAACTGGATATAAAGCTTGTACTAACATGCTAAGTGACACTGTCGAAGGAGCACCAACATTATCAGTTAGCTGTCTTCAAAAACAAATTTATCAATTAAAAACTAAAATCTTCTTTTCGATTTACTGTCGATTATGACGATGTTGTTGTATCGCTCGAAAACTTCTTGATGATATGAAATAAGCTTCGGATATAACAAGTGAATTATTACCAAGAGCAATGGTTTTACTCATCTAGAATTAAACTCATTCATTAATACAATCCAATTCAATATTTACTGAAGTTGCTAATCCTGTTCTTGAAATTGCTGCAAGTGCACGAGTTCTTCTTAAATAATAATTTGTCAAATAATTTATTGACCATATATCAGTAACTAAAATATTAGAAGAAGAAAAAATCACAACATATTGAATACGAAGACGAATAATAAATACTGTTTTGATTTGATCGCTCAGGATCACGTCGTGATATATACAATGGTAACAATGCTAATATCAATGCACAAGAAAGACCAAAGATTACACCTACGATAATTATTGTCAGTTTTCTGTGCTTAGGTTCTTCATTTGGATGATCAGAATATTCATTTTCGATAGTATCAATCATTATACAAAAAAAAACTTATAAGATAATGTCTAAATTATATGTTAGTATTTATGTGTCCGTCTGTTTTACGAGTCAAGCATGTTTACAAAGCGAAGTAAAAATTTTGTTTTCAATTTTCTCACATATCGATTGATTGACTAGATAGGCTATTCTTGACGTCTGCATACGTTTATGGTGTACGAAACGATCAATTAAGTATTATTAATTAGGAAAAAAATATGCTCTTTTCGAATGAATAAGAGACAGAAACATGCCCTTAGGTAGACTAAATGTACTTCATCCATAAAAGATTCATCTTGTTTTTTCATAAACGACATGATCTTCATTTATATATAAAATTCATACAAGATTTGTTTGAACGCCAAAGAAAAAGAAAAAAAAAGAAAGAAGAAGAAAGAAAGATGATCAAGAAACTACACACAATAAAATATCAATTGATGTCTATCTTTCTCTCATCTATATATTTATATATATATATATTTATTTGTTTTTTGTACATAATCTGAACTGACACATCCGAGACGAAAATAAGAGGATGATATACATTGAATAGCGAAGAAAACAGTGCACAAAACAAAACCAAAACAATAGGGAGGAGAAGAAATGAATGCTTGCTCGGACATTGTGTGTGTGTGTATAGAAATTTCAACGACACCTGAGTTTTTGAATAAGACAACAACAAAAAAAGAAAGGAAAAAAAAGAAATCATGATTCTAATTGTTCACTAGTTTTCTTGAATACTTTCGTTTGTTCATCATCATTATCATCATGATCTAATTTTCGTTTGTTTGTATTTGAATATGTTTCACTGTTTTCTTCATCGTCTCCTTCTTCTTGTTCTTGTTCTTGTTCTTCGTCCTCTTCATTATTATCGTCATCATCATCATCATCATCATCGTTATATTGATCCGCAATATTTGACAATGCTGGACTTTTCACCATTGTATATGTCGATGAATCACTCGCTTGTAATGATGATGATCCAATTTGTATATTAATCGTTGATTTTTTCGTAAATGAACGTGTTGATGTCGAAAGATCGTTGTCATCGTCATCATCATCTGACGATGATCGATCAAGTTTAGGCTCATTTGATGACATTGCATTGGTCATATCCGATTGACTATCTTCATCATCATCGGAATTATTCGTTGTGAATAATGTTCGACTTTGAAATGATGAAAATTTACTTTCATCAATCTCATCATTGAACCATTTATCTTCATCATCATCGAGATCGCGTTCATCTTTACGTAAACGTTGAATCGACAAGAAATGATGTGATGTACTACTTGTTGGCGAACTGAAACATAAAAACAAACAAATCAAAAACAATAATAACAAAAAAGACGAATTCAATTTACTTGTCACTGCTAAGTATCCGTTCTCGTTTATCTCGATGTGCATCATAACGTAATTTCAAATCACGAAATGTTTGAACATAGGTTATCGATTGAAAATCTGAGTAGAAGTTTTCAATGAAATAATTCATCAGAGGTTTAATATCGTCTTGTCGAATGAATTCGAACAATTCGATGAGAGCCGAATTGAGGAGATTGTAACGTCGTTTATTAGCTTTGAATGCCTCGACAATTGGCGCAAAGAAATTATTTCGAACAATGATTAAATTGTACTGTTCATCTTTTAAAGCAATTAGTTTTCGGACGAATCGTAATGCACCTTGAAGAAAACGACAAAATCAAAAATAAATCGATTCGAAAATTTGAAAAAATATTTTACTTAGTTGTAAAAATTGATGTTTGGATTTCAATAAAACCAAAACACGTCTGAGAAGATCTTTTTTATTCAAAAAATTTCTCATATGATACGTATGATGTTCGATACAGAATGTAAGAAAATCGAGTATTAAATTTTGCAATTGTGCTTGATGAAAATCATCGCGTATTAATTGAAGTTCGGATGTATTGGCCATTAATGGTGCCAGTAAAACTGACATCGAACGAAAATAGAAAAACGATAGAAATTCCGTTTTTTCACTTATCGAAACGGCCATCATATTTTCGGGATCAATTAATAATTTGAGATAGTTCATGAGATTTAATGCACCACTTAGTTCGGGATCGGGATCACTTTGTATTTCTGATATAACTAAATTCAATAACAATTCATCATCATCTTGTGTCGATTGAGTTTCTTGAAGCATATATTCTCGAACTGTCGATGGATTACATTCGACTATCGATGCAAATACATCGAGAGCCGCTTGTTTCGTCGTCACATCGTCAAGACTCTATAACAACAATCGATGAATTATTCCGAACAATTTATAAACCTGTTCGACTTACAAGCATCACTTGAATAACATTCAAAATTCCATGAGTTGCAAGTGCCTACAAAAGCAACAACAACAACACATTCGTACTCTTCGTTAAAAGAATGTTTTACTTGAAAGAAATTATCTCGATTTTGTTGTTGTAATGTTTGTGAAAAGACACAGAATTCTTTGAGAAATAACATTAAATCTTTGCGTTTATCGTCCGAGAGTTGATCGTCTTTTAATGTTGAAAATAATTGACTAAGAAATTTCGGATCTTCATACAATAAAGTTACAATTTCGACTTTGTTGAAAAAAAGAAAACTATTCATTGTCGAAAGAAGATTTTCTTCGAATAGACTCGGCGCTGGCAGAATAGCATCTTGAATATATTGTATTCGATATGTTTGATGAATTTTATTTAATAATTCTTGATTGCCTATGGGTATGACTTCTTTGAATGTTGCTTTTTGATTTAGAAATTCTCGATGTTTTCGTTGTTTAGTCGGATCATATTCTAAACATCCGATAACATCGAGTATAAATTCTTCACTAAACAAAATTTCGAATAAACTCGATTTATTTAAATAGAATATCGATCGAATAATTTCATATAATTGCTGTAATGATTCCGTATTTTCAAGATCTTCACACATGTGAAATAGTTCGATTAATTTTCGTACGTAATTATTTGATTCAATTGCGCGTGCTAAATAATCCCGTCGTGTCGCATCACGAACACGTTCGGGCAGAAACAAATCACAAATATCACGTAAATGTGTAAGATCAACTGGTGGCAAATTGATGGTTGTTGAAAGATAGTTTTCATTCGATTCAATACATTCATCATCGGACTCATAAACAGCCGAATCACTTGTTGAATTCGTGAGAAATGTCGTTGAATCTTTGCCTTGAACATCGCAAATATTCTCCCAAATATCATCACAACCTGCTTTCTCTTGAAAACTCAAAGCTAAATCATATTTTTCACCTTCTGACCAAACAATCAATGTTTCCTAATTACGAAAATGAAATTTCGAAATATATTCATTGTCTCTCTCGTATTTACTTGTTGTTTTTGATATTTTGTATGCAATTGAATTTTCGATTCGAGTAATGTCGAACCATCGATTTCGGATTTAACAATAATCGAATGACTATTGTTCAATGTTGTCGGTGAGATACACGTAACAAAACCTGTTCCTCGATCGTCCCATTGTCGTTCTTCGTTTAATGTGTACAGTTTTACACGTGATCGATTATTAGTTGGAGGTGTCGCTGAAGCACTCATTGTCTAAAAAATATAAACAAACAAACAAACTAGTTCTCCGCTTTCGAATCAATCGATCGATCTATCTATAACAAGCATTTGTCATATACTTCAATGCAGTGTGCACGAACAAACAATAATAATAATAACAAAACTTTTTCAACCAATTGAACTTCACTACATGACCTTCACATTTTATTTTATTTTTCTTTCGATTTCAATTCGAGAATAATCTGAATTCATACAGATTAGTGCTATTTAAATAATTAAAAATAAACTTCAATCATTTTCTTCTTGTTCTATAGATGTCGCCCGGTGAATATCTCATCAATGACCGAATGTTCTTCTCAGATCAGAAGATATAAAAGTTAGATAAATCTGTCTTTAGACGTTTATTCTAATTAGAAAAAAAAACAGCGAAGACATTGTAAATCTATACAAAAAAAAACGAAGTATAATACAAAAGAGGACGGTGATTAAGTGGAATGTGAAACAAATAATTTGATTAATTAGAACTATCGATAGAACTAATGAAAATTCGAGTAAATGAGATCAAATATGAGTAAAAAATGAAGTTATAATCATTGAGAATAGAAGTGCAATTGATACATGAATTGTATTCGAACCAAGCTAAATAGAAAAAAAAATAAAAAATCGAATCTTCTTTTGAGCAATATAATTACGTACAACAACAAATCGATTGCATCGATCACCTTGACAGCATTCTACACATGCCCAATCTTCGTACCAATTACGTGTACAAACCGTTGCCAAACCATAGAGAACTACAACGAGAGCAATCATTTATTTTCTAATTAATTCAAATATGTCATATTCTTACGTCGTGTACAAGCATCTCGTGTATCACAACCTTTTGAAATGTAATGTCGACGTTCACCACGTGGCGTCCTAGTTAAATACTAAAGTTCAGTATTTTATTTTCTATAATTCATATTCTTACCATTCATGTGGAGTTGTATAAAGAACTAATGTTGCACATGTATCTTCATATCGTTGACACATTCGAACAGTTTTAATACATTTATCATCATTGCCTTCTTGTTGTTCACAAACATAGCATTCCAGTGCCTGAGAAACTTAAAAAAAAAAGAACATTTTTTTTTGTTAAATGATAAACAAATCAAAGCTTTTTTATTTACTTGAAATTAAACTAAATATAAAACAAATTGACAACGTTGACAGATACATTGTACAAGGACAAATGAAGGGATCGAACACACAAAAAAAATGAAAAGGTGAGCTGAACAGAAAAACATCTGATTGGCTCGAATAGATGTCGTGCTCGGGATATTTCAATCCAATCGAGAATTTGTTGTTTTAACTGAACTCTAATACTACGACACTACACTACACACTTCACTTGGTCTTCCGATTCATAAACAATGGGAAATACGGATTCGAAAGTTGATTTTCGTGATGCTGTCGTTCAATTGACATCACGTAGTCAACAAATTGAATCTCATGATGAATCATTTTGGGATCAATTTTGGTCGGATAAAATCTCCAATGTTCAAGACATATTTGTGCTTATACCAGCTGCTGAAATTCGAGCTCTGAGAGAACAAATGCCATCGAATTTAGCTACACTTTGCAATAAACTCGTTGATCGAATACAATTAGCTGCTGAACATTCTTGTCAAACACAACGAGATCAAACAGCTAGTAAAATCAAATCATATATGTTAAACTCATTTTTTTTCTTCTTCTTCTTCTTTGAAGCTGTTAATTGTGTGAGACTGTTGACACGAATTTTGCCGTATATTTTCGAAGAACCGGAATGGCGAGGCTTCTTTTGGTCGGATATACCGATAACAACGACTGATCAAAATAAACAACCTCTAGCTGAAAGATTACTTCAAACATTAGCAGTAAATTCTCGAACACTTTCTTTTTTCCTAAAGCATAATTCTTGTTAATTTCAAGGATCTTCTCTTCTGTCCGGATTTTACAGTTTCTTCGAAGAAGAAAAAAGGACCTGTAAGCACCAATAAAATCTGTTGAAAAACAAAAATTCTACTGAATTTCTAGGACAATCCGGAAGATATTCATACAATAGACAGTTGTGAATATATTTGGGAGGCAGGTGTTGGCTTTTCACAAGCACCGGTACACACGCCGAGCAACGATCGAAATCGAACGGAAATTCTCAAACTTTTATTAGCTTGCTTTTCGGAAACAATTTATACGACTCCAACGAGTAGTTTGTCGAAATCAATTTCTTTTCAATAAATTCTCATTTCGTTTTTGATCTAGCTGATCAACAGTCTCATCCAAATAAATGGTTGACCTATTTCACATCGCTTCATAATCGGTAAAAAGCTCATTTCTTTCGTTCTTTTTCTCACACACACACACACACACACACACACATCCTCTGTCTCTAGACAAACATTACCATTATTTACGTCATTGATTAATATTGTTTTTTCTTACGATCCTGTTGGTTATCTACCATATAATTATCTCTTATTTACTGATACACGTGAACCTCTTGTTGAAGTTGCTGCACAGTTATTATGTATAACACTTGAGAATACATCAATCGAACAAACCAATGGAGAAGATTGTCCGAATCTGTTTCTAAATTATCTATCACGTATTCATCGAGATGAAGTACAACCAATGAATTTTTGTTTTTGTTCGCAATTTCCTTTTTTTTTTCATCTAGGATTTTAGTATATTATTGAAAGGTTTCTGTCGACTATTGAACAATCCATTGATTCAAACGTATCTACCGGGTTCATGTAAAAAAATCGGTTTTTATCAAGAATTACTGATTCTTTTCTGGAAATTCTGCGATCGAAATAAGGTTTTAGTAATCAAATCAAAATCATATTTAATATGAATTTCTTTATTAGAAATTTTTATATTATGTTCTCAAATCGAGTGAAATACTTGACGTTCTAGTTCCAATTCTCTATTTTCTCAACGATGCTCGTTCGGATACTTGTAAGACGAAATTCATTCTCAATCAATTCATTTCAATCCGTTTTCTTTCAGCTAAAACCGGCTTAATGCATATAGGAATATTCATCTTACTTCTACTTAGTGGCGAACGAAACTTCGGCGTTCGATTAAACAAACCCTACGTCACTCGTGTTCCCATGGACATTCCAGTTTTCACCGGAACACACGCTGATCTTTTAATAATTGTAAAAAAATTCGACGTTTTTACTTTAACAAAAATATCAAAATTTGTTTTGTTTAGGTTTTTCATAAAATAATTGTATCGGCACATCAACGGTTGCAACCGTTGTATGATTGTTTACTGACGATTATTGTAAATATATCTCCGTATTTGAAAACTTTATCGATGGTGACGAGCAATAAACTAATTCATTTACTTGAAGTAAAAAAGAAAAAACACACGAGCAAAATTTTGTTTGATAGAAATGTGTAAATTCGACATTTAGGCATTTAGTTCACCGTGGTTTCTTTTTGCAACACAGGAGAATCATCATTTAGTCTTTTTTCTTTTGGAAGCATTTAATAATCTTATTCAATATCAATTTGACGGTGAGAAATCTTTATCGAACTTTTAGTAATCGAGCTTTTGTTGTTGATTAGGCAATGCAAATTTAATTTATACAATTATTCGTAAACGACAAGTCTTTTTCGCTTTAAGTAATCTATCAACTGATAGTCAAACCATAGCAAAATTAAATTTGAAAACAGCAAATTCAAAAGACAAATCCGAAAATGTTTTCAAAGCAACCATGGAACAAGAAACACTATCATCGAAAGATTTCGTACAAGATCTCGTTCATAATCCCATGATGGCAACATTAGCTGAAACGCCTTGTTAGTGATTATTTCAAAATTTTTCTTCAACAATATATTTCTGCTTTAGCAATTCACAAAATGACTGAACGAATCACAGCTGCCTCACCGAATCCCGAAACTGGTCGGTCAACACCAACTAGTCAAGTATGTTGTTCTGTTGTTGTTGTTTTGATCATTATTATTTCTTCATTTAGCCGGCTTCACCAAAGTCAACTCATCATACAACGCAAATCGACAATGGTACATGGCTGCCAACAAACGAATGGATTCAATCATGGAAAAGCAAATTACCATTGCAAACCATCATGCGTCTTTTACAAGTTCTCGTACCACAAGTTGAAAAGATTTGTATGGATCGAGGTTTGACAGATGAAAGTGAAATCATTAAATTTCTTCAACATGGTACACTTGTCGGACTTTTACCTGTACCACATCCGATTTTAATACGTAAATATCAGCCGAATTCAGGCACAGTCATGTGGTTTCGAACGTATATGTGGGGCGTTATTTATCTCAGGTAGAAAAACACCAATATTTTCATTTCGATTGATTTGTTATTTTTCATTTTTTAGGAATGTCGATCCACCTATATGGTACGATACCGATGTTAAACTATTCGAAATTCAACGAGTTTGAAGGACGGTCAAACAAAACAAATTTATTTCTTCTTCTTCTTCTTCTTCATCGTCGTTGTCGTTTGTTTTCTCTTATTCGTTGTCGTATTTGTTGTTTTTATTTTAAACTTCTGATAAACAGAAAAAAACATTATTATTATTATTATTATTATTATTCTATTTATTGTTACATTTAGTTTGTGCTGTTTTATTTTCTTTCGTTGTTGTCAGTCTTTTGATTCTAATCATTAAACGAAGAAAAAAAGCCTATACAAACAGAAATTTTGCAATGCCGTTTAAGTTTTCAAGTTGTTTTGCTGTTTTCTTCTCATGATTCCACCTTTTTACGCACTTTCACCTTGCGTTGTTTCTATTGACACATGATCGTCGATATGTTGTTTTTCTCTACTTTCGTTGGTTAATGAAGAAAGAAATTCTTCACTCATTCTTTTCGATGTCTATACACAAACAGGTAGGTTAGACGGTCAATCATAGTAAAATGTCATGTTTGATTACAAATCAGTCGATTAATTACTTGTGTTAAAATAAAAACAATTGCAAAGCAATTCTCTCACTTTCAAAAGCACGTCTTTTTTCTCATGATACACGTTCAAATTACAAAAACAACATTTACGTTCGAAAATTTCCGATCAGATCATTATTACAAAATATTAAAAAAAAAAAGAAATAAGTACATATTATTAAATAGGTAAATTTGTCAACCTTGATTTACACTATTGATCAAATACGAAAAAAAAAGAAGAAGAAGAAAGAAATCTATCTCGATCTAAAAGCGAATGATTTTTTTCTCTCTCGCTCCTTTTGCTTATTTGTTGACTGACCTAATTCCCTCTTCATTTTTTTCTCCTTTTCTCTTGCGACAACTTGTGTTTCCGTCTCATTTTTTTTCTCTTCATCTTCTTCTCCTCTTTTCTTTCTCAATCACTTTTTTTTGTGCTCTCCTTGCACAGAAATCAATCGCACATACATTGTACAGGTCAGCAACATATGTATTTATTCATCCCCCTCCTCTTCGCCACACTCACGCACTTATTGTATAACACTCACAGATTGCCGCAACATTAACCATTTGAAATCTGATTTGCTCTGACCCAGACTATACTTAATATGCATATGATTTCGTAAGTAGAAATTATCATTCAATTTCATTTCCAATCAACTATTAAGATTTCAAAAGAGTAAAAGACCCATAAATAATAGACTATACCTGAATTAAAGGTTATCACGAATAAAAAAATTCTTGAAGGCTCTTTTTTTTTATTATTTCTCTCTCTTGAATTCGATATTTAACTTGATCTTATAAACGGATACGATGTGTTTATATTGAACCTCGTTAAATAAATATCATTCTTGAATAGAAGAGCAACGAGTGAATGTTGTCATGTTTTGTTTGTATTTTATTTTTACCCAATAGGCACATTAGTATGTATAATAATTGACCTTCGCACCTTTGTAGACAATTGATCAGTATCGATTCATTCTCTCTACTCTCTTTCGGTGTTTTTTTTACGGTGAAGAAAGAGTAATAAACAGTGTAGTTTTGTAACCTTGTACGATTGCTGCTTCGCCTGCTACTAGAATTAAATGTCTTGTTATTTTTATTTCTTTCTTTTTTCCTTAGATGTGATTAAAAGAAGAGAAAGAGAAAAAGTCTTCATTTTCTTTGTATGCAAATGACTTGGTGTTCGAAAATTTACGATATTTTTAATGGCGGTTGGAACGAAGGAGAAAACGATATTCCAACAATTGAATCCACTAAAGTACGACGTGTCGATTCGAAATTCTATCGACATACACTCGACGATGACGATAGTCAATCAGAAAACGGTGTGCCCGTACTTGACAGTCCGTTTTCAGAGAAAACCGATTCATTAACTAATATTCAACGATATTCTTCTGATCAATTGTACAATACGGATTATTCGAATAAGTCAGTTGAAGCAGAAAAAAAACAAAAATCAATGCACTTCTTTTTCTTCACTCTGTGTGTATTTTTTAGTCGTGATTACGAAGGAGAACATGTGTGTGCTGATACGTTGTTTTCATGTCATCAACGCGACGATCCACGTTCGTACGGAATCGCAACAATGTAAAAAGCAATTCGAGAATTTCATTCTTATTGATTTTTGTTTTTATGATTTAGTTCAAACACGCCACTCAATCTTCCATCGTATGTGTGTGTGTTTTTTTTTGTTGTTGTTGTACTTCTTCGATTCGCTATTTAACTGGCATCCATTTCTTTGCTCTCTCCCTCTCGAAAAAAAAACGAGCTCGATGATTTCGTTCTTTTTTTCCTTTTTCTTCTTCTTCTTCTTCTTCTATTCCGCCTACTCATGTAATCATAGACGTAGAAATTCAAAAGATTTAATCGACATATATTTACAGGTATATGGGAAAGACTGACGGACATATTCATCAGCAATTATCACGAAGTTTTTCATTCGATTCACCAATGGATTTTCAACGAACATCACATACAATGTTGCCAACATTCCAACAAATAACAACGCCAAAAATGCGTTACTCACTCAATCAACAACGTTTACATAATGAAAAAACCAATCGGTTTTCACTCGATCAAAGTCAAATGTCGAAAGATTCGACTGGCTTTCGAATATCGACTCGTTCGTCATGTTCAATCGCTGAATACGACAGTCAATCACGAAATAACGAGCAAATCGAACAAGAAATACAAAATGACATTCGACGAGTAAACGATATTTTTGACAGAAAAATCATTATTTTTCTATAATTATAGATGTTAACATCAACAATCAATGGACCTTTTGACATGATTTATCATCGATCATCGATGAACGATGGCTATCGAATTGAAGGCGGTTATGGTGAAGCAACTGAATGGCGTATGCAAACAAAGATTCCCAATCGTGATTGTCAATTAATATCAGATAATATAGCTTCGATTTATACAAATCATTTCTATGAACAAGTAGAAACAAAAAAGATAATTAAAAATAATTCGAGAGTAAACGACAAATTATTATTAATTTAGTTTCATTATAATTTATATTCAATCGATGAAGATCGAAATCCGGTTGTCATATCGGTACGATCGGTTGATGGCCGTTCGTTAGTTATTCTTCGAACGATACAACGTTCGTTTTACAAGGAATTCGATAGTGATCGAGAGAATCCAACTGACTATGTTCAATTAGCTAAAGCGATTTGTCCGAATTTGTCTGTTGAATCATTTGAAACTTGTAGAAATCTTCAAGCACAACAAGCAATTAAAACATTCGATGAGAAATTAGAAACACAAAAATTCAAATTCGGAATTATTTATCAACGAAAAGGACAAGTAATTTTATTGATAAAATCAAATTATTTACCATATATCTATTCTATTTAAAAATAGACAACCGAAGAAGAATTTTTCAATAATGAAAAACATAATCGAACATTCGATGAATTTCTCGAACTAATCGCAACGAGAGTGTCATTAAAAAATTTCAAAGGGTACTTTTTTTTTATTCAATTCATACGTCATTCATCCATCGTATTCGTTGACTTTTGAATAGATATCGTGGTGGTCTTGACATCAGCGAACAAACCGATTCGCCCATATCCTATTACGAATGTTACGATGGCAAAGAAATCATGTTTCATGTCAGTACCTTGCTACCCTTCACACCCAACGACTCGAGTCAAATACAACGAAAACGTCACATTGGTAACGATATCGTGACGATTGTTTTTCAAGAAGACAACACACCATTTCATCCTTCCATGATTAAATCCAATTTCCTCCATGTTTTTCTCGTTATTCAACCTGCTCAAGTTCGTTCGATTCCATGCTATAAGGTAGATTTGCAGATGTTATTCTTCAATAAATATTGAACTCATCTAGATAATGCTTGTTACACGGGAAAATGTCGAAGAATTTCCACCCGTACTTCAACCGAATACAGTCTACATTCGAACAGCTGAACAATTGAAACCATTTCTTCTTTCGAAATTAATCAATGCCGAATATGCAGCATATCGTTGTCGAACATTTTCATTATTACAAGAACGAACACGATGTTCGTACTTGAAGAATTTATGTGAAAGTTTAACAGAGAAATCGTTCGATAGTCTTTGCGAAGAATATAAACAATTTCAACGACGACGTTCATCGATTCTATCGAATTCAACACGAAAACGTTATTTATCATCCGTTAAAAAAATGTTCACTAAAAGTAATAGTACGGAAACATCGACTCGAACATCGGTCAAATCCGAACAAGGCAAAGTCAAACCGAATAAAAAACTAATTCGACTAGGCAAATCCATGGATAGCGTCGAAGATTACCGACATTATTCATTACCAATGTATGTCAATTCGAAAAAGAGAACGAAGATTTGAAAATTTTGTTCTATTTAGAAGTAGTAGTAGTTTAGCTGACATGGGTGATTTATCTAGTTCGACAATTCAGAATCAACCATCATCATACGCCGATGAATCCGATGAAGGATTGGTAGGAATTTTTTTTTTGAAATTATTTCGATTCGAATTCGTTTGACTTATAGGATAGTATGTCATCGGCTGATACTCCTCATGCACCGTACGATAGCGATGATCCAGATGGTAAAGAATTTCAATCGTACATATCGATCATATTCTCTCTCTCTTTTTTAGTTTATCGTCAACAGCTTCGTGACAAAGCTCTTCCAGTAAGTAGATCACACTCGCATATCAATTGTATAATAAAATCTTTTCATTTTTAGTCACAAATTTGGCATCGTGCATCTCGACAACGTCATATTTTCACTCCGCAGACAGCTGGTATTCATATAAGTGAAGAGACGACCGTTTAAATCCTGTAATCTATTCTTGTTGTTTTTTTTTGTCTGTTTGTTCGATGTTCATTTTTATGAAAAATGTATCTTCAATTTTTACTATTGCTATCGACAGAAATTATTTTTCATTCGTGCGTGTGTGTGTGTGTGTGCGAATAAATTCAACAAAAAGAAATGTTCTTTTCTTTTCAATTTTGAACAATACATTATCATGGTGTTATGCAATTGAATCGTTTTGTTTCGAGGCTATATGCGAAGCAATCATTTATTCGTAACATTCAATCTAATCTTTGGTTTCCTTTACTTTAGTATTGATCAAAAAAGAGAACAAAAAAGATGCGGAGATGTTTTTTTCAATTTTAACGTATTCAAGGTCTTCATGTTGTTTTAATAAAAGCTTTATACTCGAACGTAGAAATGCACATATTGAATTCTCTCTCTTTTTTTCTTCTTCCCTTCTCGTTTCTTTAACCTTGGTTTCGTTCGTATTGCCTCAAACAGTCGTATTACACCATTTGAATAGCTAGTTCGATTTCTTGTTGCTACGCAATATCTTGTTGTAGGTGTTTTTGCCCAAATCTAAAATAGGATATGTCTATTTCGCAACGACAATAATATTTGATAACGTCAGCGACGAAAGAACAAGAAAATCATAGGTAAGAAAATAAAATAAAATGACTCATCGAGACAGAGAAAGAAGAAAAAACATGTTTTTTCAAATAATAATCACATACACACACACATATATAGACTCATTTTGAATCAGAGTTGTTTTTTTTGTATTTCTCAAGCAAGTGAGTAGATCAGGTAATGCGAGATTTTTTCTTCTTCTTTGTTTTGAACTGACCTTTACACGTCGATGCGAGAGAAGAAAAG
>ERZ778019.1747-NODE-1747-length-26016-cov-12.035207_pt1 | contig 26016 bp, 21 predicted proteins | sample MGYA00375749_ERZ778019 | MGnify/ENA primary metagenome ERZ778019 (study PRJEB29350, sample SAMN05389821) | bioreactor metagenome | isolation source: Ammonium sulfate bioreactor | place: South Africa: University of Cape Town | collected 2014-03-17 ... | reverse complement strand
AGAAGTAGTAGCACTCAAAAGTTCTTGTATATCAACGAATCTTGTAGTTTCAATTCTGAGTTGGACTGAAATTGAACGAAATAATTGTTCGTACGATTAGATTTTGCGTAATATTGATAGATACGAATTTAATACAAGCACAGACGAAGTCATTGAAAAAGTCAATCAATAATTAAGATAAAAAATAGAGTTATTATAGTGTATATATAACGACTATTTCGATTTTGTTTGATGAATAGTATACCATTCCTCATCATTCATGTTGAACAAAAGCCGATAAAATTACGTCTAGTGATATCTGAACAAAAGGTATCGATATACGATACATGACGAGAGAAAAAATCAAGAGATGAACTCTAAGTCGATTGAAAATATATTCTGCATATACGTATATGTACGAGCATTTTCAAACTTGTCATTCTTGATTGAAGTTAATTTTTACCTTGTTCATCAGTTTTTCTATCGCACTTAGTCAATCTGCAAGGTCTTCGTATCTCTATCGATAAAGACACATACGTACGTGTATGTCTACATCGAATTTGTTTTCAATCGTGAGATAAAAATCCAAATGCATATATACTCTAAATGACAGATGGCAATCACTCGTCATTCGATAAGGATTTCAGTTTTCATTCTTCTATTTTGTCGTAATTATTTTCAAGGTACTCATGTAAACATAACCTTAAAATCGTTCACTTTCAAAATAATTTCGAGTTTTCTTTAATCATTGATGATTGTATTTCTTGTTAAAGTGTCTTAATCATTCTTTAAAAAAGACTTGATCTAGAAAAAGGAAAAAAAATTGCATGTCGTGTAGTTTAGCTTTAAAAGTTTATTCACTTTCTCTCCTCTCTCTCGTTTTCTTTTCAGAACATGACCAGTTCACCGCCTTAGGTTCTCTTTCTCTTTCTCTATCTACTAGTGTGTGTCGATTTCTTTTTTTCTTCTTCACTTCTCGATCGAGCATGTGTTGTTTGCGTAATACTAAACTTCTTTTCTATCACCGACCGATTTACTTATTGAGTCTCATAAAAATTACATTGCCATTCAACACATGCAACGCTAACATAATCGATAGTTGGCTTTAAATACGGTATACTTGATTGTTTTTTTTTTTCAATTACTGACAAAGTCGTGCGTATGAAACGATAAATAACTTTCATATGTGAAAAATATATGAGACAAATGTCGTTCGAATAAAACAACATCGGACAAGAAAGTTTCTATTTGTTTGTCTGTTTGTCGTGACAAGACACACACACACACACACACACACAAAGGTAATTGTATCCCTTTGTCTGAATAGTACCATCAATTAGACGTTAAAGGTACATGTATACATTGCTGTTTTTTTCCTTCTTTTTTGTAAAATACGAATTGCGTTTGATGACATATTACACCTAATACACAGATTTCATACATAATAAATACGCTTAGGATCTTTCTTCTTTTTTTTATTATGTCAGAAGACAACAGAATGGAAATGGAGAGATTTCTTTTTTTCGTTTATGTCTTTTGAAATATGTGTCCTTTTTTATGTATATGAGAGAAGGTTAGTATTAAGATAAAGACAAAGCGTTATGTTATGACCTTCTCGATTTTCAAAGTTAAGCTCGCCATTGATGACGAAAATCCGAGAAAAATAAAGTTATACAACTGAATAAAATAGCACTTTCTTTAGTCATTCAGTTGCAAAGCGAATCGTTTTATATTATCTGAGATTTCTTCTCAGAAGACTTAGTCATCGATTTAAACTGACGCGACACTAGTTTCTCGATGATTTATTTAATTCCATTTTACCTTGATAGTTAATACATACGTTATGTACACCTTTACTTTGTCTTGAGTATTAACACACAAAAAAAATATGAAGAAAATATAACTAACCTTCCACTTCTGCTTCTCGTGTAGGTTTTTTTTATTTAAAATTATAATCCGTTGAATACTTTCGAATATGAATAGAATTTAACTTTACTATGAGTCATTTACGTTTCGATTGCGATTCATGTAGACGATTGATTCTTTTCGAAGCCTTATCTATCTCTTCTGACACGTCGTCTTTGTTCATTTGTTTTTAATCGATATGTTCTTGTCTGTAGTTCTGTTCTTCACACCAAATTCAATTGTTTTTACAATAATGTGTATACACACACGTTTGTACTCCATCGAGCATTTGTATATATATATATCGTCATTTTATCTGCTCTTACTTTGGCATATTCATATGTCTGTATGTATAAACAATTGACGTTAGTATTCAAAGCAAACATATGCAAGTGCCCTTCTAGACAACGTTCTTTCTTTCGTTTTTTTTGTTATCCTTTCTTGAGCTTGTTGTCATGCACGTGAAAACAGAACGACGAACGAACGAACAAATTCAATTGATATGAATTCGTATGTTTTTGTTTGATCACACATACGTATATATCATGAGAAAAGATTATGCGCCTTCATTTGTCTCGAATTTGATGTATGTAGGTAGACGAGTTTATACTTGTAAGAAGTGTTAACATAAAGTTATTTACTGGACATGAGACAAGGTTGAAATTAATCATTAATTGAATATGAGCAAACGATGACTTTCTTTCTTTCGTTTTTTTATGTTCATTTGTCAAATAGCTGTGATTCGATATGCGAGAATTGCATATTTATTCTTCTAGTGACGACAGATTCTAATTAGATATTCGTTTTTTTATTCTTATTCAGGAATCTAACCTTGTAGGTTCTCATTTATTCAATTAAGTTCATTTTGTTTTTCATTTTTCTTTCGAATATGTTGAGTCTACTCTATGTGTCTATGTGCATTATGTGGCTTTCGAAATCGATTAGTAACGTGATGTGATAGTTTTTGTTGATGATATAGAGAAGAGAAAAGACATGACTTTGAGGGTTCAGTTCTGTGGATTGTTTGATCACACAGCTGTGTACGTTCTGTATGTCCTAGTCAATGAGAATTCTATTCGTTGCTTTGCAAGCTGACTCATATGTAAATTCAAGTTGACGACGGACTGTATTAGACACAATATGCATCTTCGTTGTGAGTTTCTGCTTATAGAGTATTTTATTTATTCAAAACTAATCCGATTTTATTCGTAGACTGATTTTGTTTCTAACCACTCAAGATTTAGACAGTAAAATATTTGAGTATTTTTTTCTTGCTTCGTGCTGTATTTTAAAATGAAGTTTGATACATGAAAATAAATATTATTTATTAAAAAAGCTGCATCCAATTTTTCTTCTTCTTCTTCTTCTCATAGTAGTTTTATTTCACTAGAATCGACGTGCGTTTCCTCATAAAAGTGTTAAATGAATCAAATTTGACTTGCACTTTTTCTTCTCTATTGGTTACTCTTACTTGAACTCGGCTCGTGATTACGGTAACTATATATAATCTTCTTCATCTTTTTCCTATTCATTTTTTTCTACGTGTATCTAAGAGGAAATGAGCAAGACAGATGTCTTTACACTGGAATTCTTCGGGCGAGTTTCCAATGTGTGTGTGTATAAGTGTTTGTTCGTATGTGTATGTTTACAAAGGAGAAAAGAAGAAGAGAAAAAAGTAAGAATTGTTGTAGTTCATCATTCTCATGTTGAACATATATATGCATGCGTAATAACGAGTCGAATACTGTTTGTCGATTTCCTATTGACACAACAGTCGAAAGAAATGTGAGAGAATGAATGAATGAATAAGTGAGTAAAACATCATAAAAGACGAAGGAGTTATAAAAGAGTAAGTGATATTTCACCTATGATTCATTCAATCATTCTTTCTTGTTTGAGTAATTGACGAACAGCACTAGTTATATCTTTTTTTATCGGATCTTACCTTGAGTGCGTGGGTGAATTTGGTCTTTATTTTTTTTTCTTCTTTCGTTATGTACTCTCTCATCCTGCGACGTATATAAATATACGTATGTACATGCCCACACAACGTATTCATTTTCAGATCAATTAAAAAAACAGCATTCAATGGCTCTTTTCTATGTTGGTTATTTATTTGCTGTTACTAGTACAGTAGCATTTATTGTTGCAATTCTAACACCGAAATGGATTTATCCAAATAATTCGCCTGTTACAGCAGCTTCTCCATCATCTCCAAGTGAATCGAATTATCGTGGAATTTTCTATGTTGATCAAGGATTTGCTAATGGAACTTGCCGAGATTGGATTTTAACATATAAAAGTTCAGTAGATTCTTGTCGACCAAGTACGTACAGAAAATTGAGTGAAATCAAATCGATAGAAATATTCATTTTCGAATCTATCTAGCCTATGCTGTTGCTTGTGCATCATTGGCAATTATTGCATCGTCTCTTTCGATCATTCTTCTTTGGCTTGCAGGCGGTTATCTTTATGTTCGTCGTCGACGTCTTGCTCCTCATTTCGTTTCCGTTTTAGCTTTATTAACATTATTTATCTGTAAGTATTCATTATCATTTGTCTCGATTGATTCTCATATTTGAAATTTGTAGTCTTTACGAGTGCAGTTATTTGGGTTGTCATGATTACAATGAATCGTGATTCAAATTCTCAAATACGTCGTGAAAATATCGGCTTTTCGACATGGATTGCAGTTGGTGCGAGTGGTGGTTATTTGCTTACATTTATCTTATTCGTTCTTTATCGTATTGATCTTGGCCATCGAAGGTATCTCAAAGAAGTCGACATGTATTCGCGTCGTTTCTAGATACATATTTAAATCTCTAGAAATATTTTGTATATATATATATATGCACTCTTTCGTGTCATAATAATTTCTTTGCTCGAAATCTATGTTTGCATGACCCCTTTGTGTATGTTCATTTCTTTCTCTTCATTCTTCCATCAAAATTAAAGATTTATAAAACTAGAATTCTATATCTACTATATTATACGATTTATGCATGAGAATCATAAACGCAACTAACTAACGAACGACGAGAGAGATAAAGAGGAAAAGGCGGTGTAGTAAAAAGATTAATGAAAACTACAGATTAAATTCATATATCCCCGTGAAAACATCAACTTGTGATACGTATGTATGTATATACTTGCATCCCTTTATTTGCTTACTTTGTCCTATCACAGTTGACTGTCAAAAGAAAAGAGATAGAGAGAGAAAAAAATCTTCTACGTATATATATATATATATATACTACAATTATGTTGACTAGTAACAAAGAAGAAGAACAAGGAAAAAAGTCGACAATAAATATTGAATTTAGGCTCGTCTCTTTTTCTTCTTTTAAAAATCTTGATTGATTATGATTACACATATACTGCTAACAAGATAAAAACAAAACATTGCCTTTTTTCTTTTGTTTTTTTGCTCTCGTACATTCTGTCCTTTTTTTAGTTCATCTCACGATCTATATTCAGCATAACCATTTAATAACGCTTCTCTACTTCTAACTTGCTTATTCACAATTCAATCAAGTTTTAATATTAATGCTACTACTTATTAATGCTTTGGTTTGTTTCTCCTCTTTAACCACATAAGTACATTGCTGTTCGATCAAACATTTTATTTCGCTTTCTTTTGTAATAGATCTTTTTTTTTTCTTGTTGTGATCGATTTTTTACTATGTACAAATATGCGTTGTTTGTTTTTGTTGTTCAATGGATTTTACGTTTTCAATATTTGTTCATTATAAATATTTCGACAAATTGCATTGACTTCTAATCGTTGATTATTTTCAGCATAGAGCAAGGACAAATAATACTAATACTAACAATAATGCCAGTATTCGAATTTCAGACTTACATATTTGTACTTGTACTTAATGTGCATGATAGAATTATTGAAAAAATATTTACGTAGAAATATGAAGAGAACGATTATATCTTTTTCTATCAAGATACTTGAAATGTGCTTTCAGTAATTCGATCCATCGAAAGAAAAAGATTCTTTTTTTATTTTTGTCATCAATGTACTTATCACTTAATCAGAATAAATCTGCATGAAGCTTCTTAACTTAAGACGCGATCGTATTCAAATGGAGAAAATGAAATTAATTGAGTTTGATTATTAGTTACGTTTTAGATTTTGAGTTCGTTGAAAAGCTAAACTCAAGCTGTGAATGTTTTTTCTTCTCAATTATTACATATTTATTAAGTTCTAATCTTTAGCCGAAAAAAAAGAGTAAATACTTGAAATGCAATTATGAACATTGATAAATAACATAGAAATATCCTCAACTCACTCACTCACTCACACACACACACATGAAAATGTAACTAACAAAAACGAAATAAGAAATCGAAAAAGAACGATATGATGATACATTTACAAATAATGTAAGAGACATGAAATAAAAAAAGAAAGAACAATGAAAGAACCAGACCGTATCACAAGAACAAAGAGTGTGGGGTAATTATAAACAAAAGCAAAACAACGGGATGTTTTCCTGATTTCATATGAGTAGTGTTTGTTTTTTGTTTTGAGTACAGACACATTGGATTGTACTGAATTGATTACTAACATTTACTATTATACATATATGTTCAAGTTAGTTGAATGTCTAGAATACATATAAAAATATCAAACTCATGCTTATAGATACTCTTGAATATTCAATTGAACTAAATGATCAATTGTAAACAATGTATCATCATCACTGGATTCGGAAGATGAATTATCTGACTTAATTAATGGATAATCACGAGCAATTTGAGCATACAATTGATAATCCTTGGTAAAAGAAAAACAGACAGATCTTATTTGACGAAAATTGAACAAAACCAATACCCAAACGAACATTTCATCAGAAATCGGTGTATCAAGCCATGGTGAAGTTGGAATCGATGAATTTGTTGATGGATCAACTTCATCATTATATCCACTATCAAGATCACAATCATGATCTTCAATTTCGGTTATATGACTTGATGAAGCAGTGTAAGACGACGGTGGTGATAATGATGATGATGAAATTTGAGATTGATGAATTTCTACTGAATTTGTTGTCGGATTAATCGGTTCAGTTGGTGCTAATCGAAAGAGAAGAAAAAAGTATCAACAATCATAAGTTCACATCAAATCAAATCTCTATCTACTTGATTTATTTTGAATTTTTCGTCGATGACCAATTGTTCCAACACGTGTTGGTGATTTAGATAATGTTGATATATGACTTATTGCATGATGATGATAATGTCCTCCTCGATGTGTTGAATAATCAACAGCTCGAATAGGTGGAATATTATAACGAGCTAATAGACACGAAAAATAAAACAAAAGAAAAGAAGAAAAAATAACAACGGATTTACTTATTGAACGACATTCATTCGAATTATTTGCTGATCGCCATGTTGTTGTTGTAGCAGCGAATTCGACTTTAATACAACGTCCTTTAAGTGTAATACCATGTGTTGCATCTAACGCATGTCGAGCATCTTCAGCATGAAGAAAACGAACAAAACCGAATGATTCATGAAATTTTGCACATTCTTCTAATGGTCCAAATGTTGAATACATAACCCATAGATCTTCTTGAGTTATTCGACGTACAAGATTACCAATAAATAATTTTCGATCAGCCATTTTTTGATTTTCTTTTTCAAAGATAAGATTGTTTCGATCGTCGTAACCGTCGCCTCAACTAGGGAATGACTGATTCAAATTATTCGATCGACACGTTACACCTTCTTTTCTTTCTATATATCTATCTATCTCTCTCTCTCTTTTTTTCGTTCTTCAGATAACCATTGTCTATTCATCTTGCAAACAAAAAACGAAAACATCAGTCACCAATGAACATAAAATACCTAGATCTATCTATACAGTACATTCTTTAAACGAACATGTAGTCTATCGATCGATGTTTTATTCACAACAGATGGCAATATACATCGTAGCATGTATTCAATCATTTATTCGATGATTATATTCCATAATGTTTGTTATATGACGATAATTTCATTTAATCTTTTACTGACTTCTTGTTTTTCTTGTTCTCTTTCGTACGTATGTGAACTATTTTCAAATAGATAAAGAAATCTCACATGAATGATTGTAGAGTCTGCGGAATATTTAATGTCGTTTCCTAGTATACAGAAAATACCTTTCCGTTTCATTCTCTGTCAATTGTGTACTTCCGATTCTAAGCCATTTCTTTATTGAAAAGCATCTATAAACGTTCATTGTCAATCATCGACATATGACTGTAGGTAATCTATCAAAGGAATTGATGTGTCCTTCTCTCAGGACATTTTCTTCTTCTTCTTCTTCTTCTTCTTTTTTTTGGTAATTTACCCAATAGTTCACAATTAAAAATAAAATATTGTGAATCATTCTCTACACAACATATAATTACATTATACTATTTTTTCAAAGAAATGAAACTAATTCATATATGTTGATCTTTCTTGTGATATTGTTAAACGTAGTAAAATGATCTTATTTATCAGATTACAATAGACAAGACTAGACGAAAAAAAAAGTAATTTTTACTCTCGAATTTCTGAAGTATTTTATGCAAAGTTTCATAGTCATATTTCGTATTCAATCAACGCTGTGATATACATATTATATGTTAAAATCGTTTTTAAATTTTTAATGTTGTTCAAGTTTGTTATGTAAAAATGAACTATATCGGCTAGAATAAAAGACTACGAGTCAATACCAATGAAATCGTTCCTTTTTTTTCCTCTTTCATGCTGACCTTTATATTCAAACAACGGTTGAACGAAGAAAAGAAGGAACATGCTATTTATTCTCAACATCCGGCCAGATGTTTAAAATTCAATGGAGAAAAAGAGCGTTTTTTAAATATTTCAACAAGTCTTCAGATTATGTTTCTCTCTCTCTCTCTCTCGTTCTCACTCTCTTTTTCTTTTATCTCCAATCATTCTTCTTCTACATAAAACTACTGTTCTACTATTATTACTAATTCTTGTCGTCGGAAAATGACAGGACAAGGAGGAATTACGTGATATGATTATGAAAGTAAATGGATAGAAAGAAGGAAATAGAGAAAGAGAGAGAGAAAGAGAAAACGAGAGAAAATGACGTTTGATGACATTGGGACAACAAGGCGACAAAAAAAAGTGAGAAAGAGAAAAAGTGCTGATGTTAAGGAACTTCATTTTCTCAATTTGAGCAAAAAAAAAGAAGAACAAGACGCAATATGTCGTTGGCTCTACACGGGCATCATGTATTAATAATCGCTACATTAGCGTTTGCAGCAGCTGTTCTCACACCAAACTGGTTCACAGCTAAAACTGGTACGAAAATCAATGTTTTTCAAATCTGTCCAAATTCTTCGATATCAAATGAATGTCAATGGATTTTCTCTCGTTTACCTGATAATTCAACATCATCAATCGGAGGTAAATGATTATAAAAAAGCAACTATTTAATCATAAATTGATTTTTATTTCAAGTTAAAATCTTATATCCAACTCTAGCTGCTTCATTTGCAATTGTATGTGCTGGTTTTAGTTTACTAGCTTTACTACTTGGCTCTTGGTTTATCAAAAAACATGCCAATGAAGATGATTCAAAATGTTTAATTATTACAACTACTTTGATAACATTCTTTGCCTGTAAGTTTTATCCCAATAGACTATTTAGTTTCTATATTTTATTGATCATTTTTGTTTTTGTATCTAAATTTCAGTTTTATTCTCCTGTGGAGTATGGTCAGTAATGTTAACGGCTAATTTACAACACGATTTTGGTTCGAAAAATATCGATTTACAAGAACTTGATTTTTCATTTTGGATTAATATTGGATCGTCTGCTGCATATCTTTATTCTCTCTTCATTTATCTCATTGCTATTTGTCAAAATTAAGAAATATATTAAATATGGACTCGAGAAATATCCGTCCAATATGATAAACTTTATAAACATTTCAATAATTTTTCTTCTTTTTCAATTTTCTTTTGTTCTGTTTCGTACGCTTTTAACATTTTAATGAGATCTGTATATTTGATTGTGAAACAACATATAAACATGCAATACATATAATAAATTCTCGAATATTTTCTCTCATTTTTTCGAGTTAATCGAGATGATTAATGAAATGATTTTTCAATGATTATTAGTCATAGCAGTAAAATGAAACGAAACACAAACGAAAAAGGCGAATGAAAAATTCAATTCAAGTTTAAAAATGATTTCTCGGTGGATCATAATCTCGTTCCATTTTATTTCCACGTCGACGAATTGTACAATACGAGATAATGATTGTTATAAATGACATCAAGTAACCACCTGATGCGCCAACAGCTAACCACATTGGCCATTCAAACATAAAACGATTTATTGAAACGCCAAGTCGAGCAGTTTCAGAGATGAGTAAAATCCAAACAACCAATGATGTACAAACTAAATAAGAAATAGATTTTGTTTTTTTTCGAATCTGTATAAGTGACTTACAAGCAAGAAAAACTTCCAGACCGATCAAGAAAAGAAAACATAATGTTCGATTTGTTCGTCGTCGTACATGAAAATATATGCCCGAAAACCAAATGGCAATAATACTCAGACTAGCACAAGCGATTGCTAACGCTGCACAGGCAATAGCAAATTCTATATAAATATTCAAATAATAAATATATTGATCAAAATAATGTTTCGTTGTTTTTTTTCTCATAAAAATATATAGTTCATCTATCACTCAGATTACATCAAAAATATTTGAAATATTATTTTTCTTGGTAAATAATATCAAAAAAAAGGACAAGTATTTGACAAGTATATGATGGCACAAAAACAAAATACTCACCATACATCCATTTGTTCGAGTCTGTTGACGATGTCTGATCAATGATTGATACGCATTGTGTTGTTTTGTATGTACTATTGCTTGGAAGTAAATCACAAACAAAGAATATACCACGTTGAATGGTATAATCAGTTGCAGAAAGTGTTTTCTCAAATGACAACCAATTAGGAGTTAAAATCGCTAAGAGAAAAGCAAAACTCGCTGCAACAAGCCAACCGAAAGCGATAAGGAAGAACATGCTTCTTGATACTTTTGTATTATGGTTAAATCTGCGCGATTATATGACGTCTATGTTGTTTTTGAATTAGTACGAATAATGTAACAGTCAACTTTCTTCGTTTTTTCGTTCGTTTGCTTTTATATTAAATCAATGCAATGACTGTTGAAAAAAAAAAGCTCTACTCTCTGCCATCAAACTTTGTAATAAAGTACAAAGAAAAAAAAAAGAAATATGTCGTGGGAAGAGAAGGAATTCTTCGCCATCGTCTTTTCTTTTCTTTCTGTCTCTCTCTCTCTCTCCTTTTTATATTTGATATGTTTAGTTTATAATGCCGGTGAACAAGTTTCGTAATACTATTTCATGATCAGAAATAGTGTGAAAGTGGCACAATACACATTCTTTTTCTCAATTGCTTCAACTAAGTCGTATTTTATATCAATCTTTTACCGAGTGTTCTGTTCAACAACATATGAGCGTGTTCAACGCAATCGATCTGTTTCTTTTTTTCTCTCTTTCGTGAGAGAATATATGTGTATATGTATACATAAGACCAATTATTATTTTAAACTTTTTCAAGAAAAGAAAAAAGCAATTATATGATTTCAGCAATTACCCCAAATACGTACACATTGCATAGAACACGGGATCAGATTTTGTTAATTTGATATATTGAAATCAATAGAAAAAGGAGAAAATAAAAATATATTTTACAATTCATCATTATTAATACAAGAAAAAAGAATGCAAGTTCGAAGAAGAAGAAATTGAATTACGTATTGAACTGTCTTTTAAGGTTTCCACCTAGATTCGATTTATTTTTTTTACATTTGTTCTATAAGGAGAAAATTTTTATTGAACTTTAACAAATCTTTTCTTTTTTTTTCTTGAATTAATAATTAGCTGTCAAATTTTTACGATGAAATGAAATGAATTCTGCATGATAACGAAAGTAAATGTCCCTGAATTACAAATTTGCATTTTCAACATAAGAAAACGACGATAGTATCGAAGCCTAGATTATTTAGTAAACATAGAATCATGTGGAAGATTTCATCAGTATCTCTCGTCTTTTGTTAACATTCGATAGAAAAGAAAATGTAGAAATAAATAGCCTTTCATTATTAAATCGTCCTTCTCTTTTCTGTTTATTTCGTGTTCGATAAACGTTCTCTAGTCGATTGTTTAACGATGATTTTGAATCATCAGTATATTCATTTATCTTCGTTGATTTTACTTATCATTGTAGGCTAAATTTATTTATTCTTCGAAATTTATAATAAAATTAATAAATTTTTATTTGATTAGTTTGTTTCTTCAACAACATCGAAAGCATTCTGCAGTAATTTAACATCGGTCGATGATAAAGATAAACCGTGTTTTCTTGAACCACCAGTACGTAATCCTTTGCACTTACGTACATCAGGCAATAGTTTAGTTTTGCCTTGTCATGTTGCTCGTTCGAAACGTAAGATACACGAGATGTTTTCTGTTGTTTTTTTTTCAAATTAGAAATGCATTTCTATTATTCTTTCAAGATGCAACAATTGAATGGTGGTATCAAGATTTTCAAAAAACGGTTAGCTTCAAAATCTATCCTGTTTTTCCACCTGTACGCCCGACTGCTCATCGTTTCATGACAAGCGTTTTACCAACATCACAAAACGCTAATGAAACAGATATTATCGATGTTTCAATTCTCTTACGACATATTAATGTCGACGATAAAGGCATCTATCGATGTGTCATTCGTTCATGGTCATCTGATCGTTTCAGAAATATGGACGATAATCCACACAAGGAAGTGACCTATCTACCAGCACTTACTTATCATGTTCATTCAACCGGTTCGAATAGAAATTTAGAAAAAAACAGACGAACAGTTCAAGTTGACAAATATTTTCTAATTTGTTCATAGGCCCTCGTCTTTGTCAACAAAGTCTCGGTTCATTACCTTGCTTTGCAAGCATGATCACTAGTTCGCCAACAATTATTGATGCATATCAAACGACATTTCTTCAATGTGTTGTACGCACTGCGAACCGTAAGAGAATTACTTTTTTTCTGCTCTCAACTATGAAAACAAATGAGATGTATTGTTCGGAACTTTACATTGTGTTTTTTGTTTTTCTTTCTCAAGGGCCAATAACAATATTTTGGGTGGCTGGCAATGCAACTGAAAACAGTGTTCTTATTACTGATTATCTTACCAAAAATCAACACAAAGGTGATCGACTACGTCGTGTTTTTCCTCTTTCACCATTTGATTATTCTATTGAACTTACAATCAATCGAGATACACGTGAACGAACATATTCATGTGTTATCGACGGTGCTACTGATGCTGAAACAACACTTTTTACATATGTTGTTCGTTCAATTCGTAAGTTAATTTAGTTTTTTTGTGTCTTCTTTGTTCTATTCGATCATATTTATTTTTATTTTTATAGAAAAAACTTCTCAACATCATTTAAATCAAGTTATTCATTCACATGACAATCAAACAGTCGTCATTACAGAATCTGCAACTGAACAAACGAAGAATAAAACCGAACCGATCGTTTCACATGATTCGTTAACTGCTAATCAAATTTCTGCATTACGTGAAAAAACTGCACAGAAAAAAGGTAAACTAAGAATTTCATTTGCATAGAAAATACTTGTTTTTTTTTCGATTTTAGCTGAAGAAAAAAGCAAACATGTCAATGTTGCAGCTGCAGCAGATGACGATGATCTTTTCCCTGAACTTCACGTAATGACTTCTATTCTCATTGATTATAATCACTGTCTATTTTCGATTTTTTTAGGCACGAGAAGAAAAATCAACACGACGTTAAAACAGATCAAAAGCGCGAAAACACTGAATATTATTTTTATTCATTTTTATTATGATCTTTTTTTTAGTGCAATAAACTAGTTTATTGTTTTTTTTCCGAAAGAAAAGCAAAAAAAGAAAATAGTTATCAGATAGTAAAGTGAAACTTTTTTGAATTATTCAATTAAAAATAAGCAAACTGATTTTTATTTTGCATAACGAATTGATTCGGAGAAAAAAAAAACTGTCTGAACAAATCGATTTCTGTTGCTCAGATGAGTAGTTCTCTTAAGTCGTTAAGAAATCTCATTTGCATGTTGTTCATTCGTACACAAAATATTCACATGCAAAAAAACATCCAAATATCTTTTTCCATTAATTTTCCTTGCCTAACTTGTTCTTTTTCTGTCAGTTTCTCTTTTTTTTTCTCTCTTCCTTTTGTTTGTTACCGATTGTTGTTACCGGTTTTTTTTCCACAATCAATAGAATAGAAAATGAGAACGACAAATTGTCGACCTATATGAATCGATAGGATCATCTACCTGATTGCTTTTTCTTCTTCTCTCGTTTATTAATAAAAAAAAACGACAAAGTCTTTCCATCATATTAGATTTAATAATATTCCATAGTCATGACTGCGCCTGCGTTCCTTCTAGCACAATCTGACTATGTCGTTTTCATTTCGTGTCTATATCCTTGGAATATAAAAAAAGAAAGAAAATAAGGCTACTTAGAGAATTGACCTCTCAGGACATCTCTTTTACTGCTTGTCTATTTTGACTTCGATATTCCCCCTAACTTTTTCACTTGAAGATCTTATTAATTTTTCATTTTACTATTAAGTTAGATACAAAAAAATAATAATAAAAACTTTCTTATCAGTTAATCTATTTAGTTTTCCTTGAGAATAGACGAGTATATCAATCATATCTTGACAGACATTCGGGTTTGTTCGAGAGTTTAAACTAAAATTTATTAATGTTGTATCAATAGAGTTCCATTTGGAGAGTGTTGACTTTTTTTTGTTGTATTTACTCAATAGCGTATATCTTACGTTTATTGCTTGTTGTTCGACTATGTTTTAATCGAGTAGTTCATAATTTATTAATGAAAATAAAAATAATACCACAAAAAAAAAGAGAAAAATAGGATTATTTGTTTAAATATACATGCGTGCATGTCGAGTTATTAAAAAAATAATATTAATTTCCCTTGATTTCGACCTCCATTTTGTTTCTAAAAATGAGACAACATCTTCATTGAGAAACTCTTTCGATTAGTTACAACATGATAATAATAGTAAGCAATACTCGTTTGGGAATTTTATTTTTTTGCTTACGATGATTCTTTTCTTTTGAATGAAAAAGAAACGAACATCTAATCGGGTTTTATCTTATCAGAATTCATTTCCTATTTTGTCTTCAGCTATAGTCAAGATAAATTATCAGATGAGCATCCTCGTTTTTTTTTAATGTTCTCATTTCATTGACATGACACGGTGCTAGAGGCATTGTTTCTTTTTTTTTAAAGAAACAATCCATTCAGTAAATAGAGTATGAGAAAACAAAGTCACATTTTTAGTATATATATTAAAAATCAAGGCAAAGTTTATTTGAATTATAATACAAAGAAAAAAGAATTAATATATTGAGAAAAAAAGAAGAAGAAGATTAAGCAAGGAATTAGAATTCGGTTTTGCTTGGAAGGCAAAAACAAACTATTAGCAAAGTCATCCGACTAATTCATAAATCAAAGTTAATATAACTGGAAAGAATTTGAAACGAAAGTAAGTTGACATAAGCTGCATTAGGACCTTGATGTGAGCATTGTTTATCAAGATGAGATCCGTTGTTTTTTTATTTTATTCAAGTCCTTTCATCGGATAAAAAGAAAAAAAACAACATTTTTTTTTTGTGAACCACTTCTAACCTATAATGGTTTGGAGGCATTGAAATTGAGAAAAAACTGTAGGTATACAATGAAAGAGAAAAAACGACTTCCGTTTTATGTTATGTCCTCGATGTATGTTTATGTCTGCACGCAAACCCATCGGATAGTTTTCTCTTTCTCACTCTTTTTCGTGTTTTCTCTCGTTTTATGTATCCTTCATCTTTGCTTTTTACTTTCATAATAGGTTATTATTATGTGCTTGTGACAGATGTTCATAAACTCGTGCTCTATGAATGTGGGGTTCTGTGAGATCGATATTGAGCTGCTCAAAATTGCGTTAATATTTATCTGTGATGTCTCATATTAACAGAGAACATTGACACAGATAAGTTAATTAATATCTTACTAATACTCAGCTTATTACACAAGTGAGTGAATAGAACATGACGAAAGCAGTAATCTTTTTTCTGTTGTTTATAGAACGATGAGTGCATTTCTTTGCTTATCTGTCAGTTTTAATAGACGTTTGACAAGAAGAAGTTAAACTAACGCAACTAAAAATATTTTGTAGATCGAAAAGTCATTCTAATGCATTAATAAGACAGGAGTAAATATTTAAAAAAAATGTTTTCTTTTCATAAATATACTTTCTTGAGGTTCAACTGAGTAACCATTTCCTTGTTAATTAGAAGAAAAAAAGTTAGATTTAATAAACATTTATCTTCATTTGTCTTCTTTTTTTTTTATTGATATAAAAGAAGAACTTTTCGAGAACAGTTTATACCGTTTAGCAATTAGAAATCAAATCACGAACGTTTAACAGTCAATATTATTTAAAGAAAAAAAAACTAGAGAAAGAAAGAGAAGAAAGAAATTGTGTGTTTAGATGCTATTTAAATGAAACGAGATTGACAGTAATTGTGATCTATCGTATACAAAAGCATCTATTCTCTATTTTTCTTGCAATATGAGAAATTAATTATATGTACTCGGGGAAAAAAAGCTAATCTATTTGAAAAGACATGCTTAGACCTGAAAGTCTTTTGCTTTTATTCTTTGAAGACTCTCCATCACATAACTGCTTTGATGTCACGAGGTCTACTATTCCTGTTGACTGACGATTACTTTAATTGACTATCTTTTCATCGCTTCTTCTCTATTTTTTTGTTCTCTAACAAAAAACAACGAAGCAAAAAAGAAAAAAGAAAACGAAGAAGAAATTTGTGTCACGTTCAACATCGTCAATCTCTTTTTCCTTTTCTTATTTCTCGCTGTTCTCTCATCATTTTCTGAGAGGTTGCCTTATTAGCTGCCTTCACTACGTCTGTATCTTTCTATCGATCTTTTCATTTTTATTAGTACAACCAGTTCTTTTTTCTTTTTCTTCGAAATTACAAACTCATCCTATTATTATTGTTCTTAGTATGAGTAAGTCAATGATGATATATTATTGACAAAAGAAAATGCTTGAAATATTGCGTGCGTGTATTTTGTATGGATGCTTATGTGCATGCTATGGAGACTGGTAGCTCACGCACCACCTAGCAACATCGACAAGCTGAACAGGATATAGACTAAGGAAAACAAAAAAGAGAGAGAGAGAGAGAGGGAAAGAAGAAAAAATAGGAAAGTAGACCGTAAGAATGTGAAAGGAGAAAGAAGACGAAGAAGAAGAAAAAGAATGTCTGTAGTCAATATAATTAGAACGAAGTAAGTAAAACTGTCATGAAGAGTCAGAGAAAGACGACGAAGAAGAAGAAGAATACATCGTTTCTTTGAAGATACACTTGAAATGTAAAGAGCCAGGTCTATGATCATATACAAAAGGAAAGGCATGAATCGTTCTTTTTTTTTTCGTCGAATCATAATATAGTTTTGAGTTCGATCTGTTCATTGTCTTTGACAGAGTTTTTAATATTTTATCATTAATCAAGCAAACATAGAATCTTACACGTTTTTTTTTGTTCGACATCTCCTGTTTATTGTTAATTTTTGTTGTTAAACTCGTCGTATGACAAGTTAACAGACACAGTTAATAGGAACTCCTGAGAACTCACATATTTCCATATATATATACGAAAGGGTAGAATGTTTCTAATAAAAAACCTATGTAAATAATTCCTTTCTTCTGCTTCTTATATTTCATTTCTTTTCCTCTTCATTCTACTCATTTGACTTTAGATTTAAAAAAAAAGAAATAATAATAACATCAATAGCAAAATAATATTATTTTAAACAGTAATCGTTAATGAGTGCAATATTTTTTCAATCATCTATTGAATCATCATCAACGGTACATTTCATCAATGAAACTCATTCCGATTATTCAAATTCAATTGATTCTATCAATTTCGATAGTTCGATACATTTATTTGCACTCATAGCCATATGGATTGTCTTATTAGTAACAATTATATTTGGTACGATTGGAAATACACTCGTACTTTATGTTTATATTAATCGTAAAGATAATAAATCATGCACATTTTTTATTAAAGTGCTAGCAGTTGTTGATTTAATTATTTGTCTCATATTGGCACCTTTAGAATTGTATCAAGTAACAACAGGTATGTTATTTGAGGAAAGGAAAATATATTTTTATTATTGAGTTCATCAGATATTTTTCTGAATTAATATGAGAAAAACCAATTAATAATTGAAACCACAATAAGCATCAATCAGAAACCATTCGAGAATACTGAGAAAATGAAAAAAAAATAGAAAACTAATAATGTACTTTTATTTATCAATGCAAGGATTTTGTCGAAGTAAATGAAAAGAAAATGCTTTTTTTTATGAGCTTAAAATATCAAATTAATCTTCATCTTATTTTTTTGAGATCTTATAATTTGTCTATTTTGACTTTTATTTGATTTCAGGAATACGAAATGAAATTCTATGCAAACTCTATGGTTTTCTTTCTACACATATACTCTATTCGACTTTACTCATAACAATTATTGCATTCGATCGTTATTTTTGTATCTGTTGGCCATTATATAAAATCATAACAACTCATCGTGCACATGTTATTGTTGCTATTTGTGGACTTTTATCATCGTTATTAGGTAAAAAAATTAATATCAAACAATATAATTCCATTCTACTTTGTTTCATTTGATTTTAATTTTCAATTCTAGCAATTATACCAATGAGTGAATACTCAACCGAAGAACATTTTCTTCAAGTACATGATAATCATTCGGAACCGCTTTCTATGAATTACTATGAAATTAATGATTTACCAAGTTATAAACATGTGGAAAATATCAAAGCAAGTGCTTCAATGGTACCGTTCGCTTTAATGAATGCAACAGATGTTACCTGTAGTCCCAAGTTTAGTCTACGTAAGTGACAAATATAACTAGACGGGAAAAAAACAAAAGACACACCCTCATCTATTTTTAGACATTCGATATTCAAAATTTCTCAATGCCTATCGAATGTTTCATAGTGCATTATTTGCCATATGTATATTGATTGTAGTTATTCTCTATGCATTTATTTACAATGCTGTTTATCAACGTCGTATAACACGTACACGAAAGCTATCTGCTTATCGTCGTATCATTCGTTCTTATTTAATGAATAATGACACCGAACAACATACAGGAAGACATTCATCAAAAAAATTCCACCATCATCATCGTCATGAACATTCACCATCAACTTTGACACTAATCTGTTGTTATTGTTGCAAAACAACGGACGAATATATTCATGAATCTCAACGACCATCACAAGCTGCACTACGTGAACCATTAAATGATCGACGACGACAAGGTCATCGTATGCACGATGAATCATCGTCAATCGCTATAACATCGAACCGAAATCGACCACAAGTTATTCTCGAAGTAAACGGCGCTCGTGGTAAACGTTATTCAGCGATATCAATGACATCAATGACATATTTAACTAGCGGTATTTGGGATGAAACATCGTCGACAAATTTAATACGTTCGAGAATTAATTCCATAGCTGCAACAACTTATTGTGGAACTGAACATTCATCAACAAGTCGACCATCGACATCAACTGAAGATTCATTTGAACAAGCATCGAAATTATTATCATTAAATAATACTCTTCTACAATTACGTCAAGGTATACCTTCATCGTCACATTTAACTGTTCCTGGTCAACAAACAGTATCAACACCAACATCAGATGAAACTCCAACTAAAGAAAATCAAATGACGACAAATGAATTACCACGAAGTGTCTCACAAATGACTAATCTTCTTCATCCATCGATTGTACGCAAAACAAGTAATACTCTATCGATTCGACAACAACAACGACCATCGGATGCGTCAGTTCATCAACGAAAAGTTTCATTTAGTATGTAGATATTCGAAAGAATATTCTTGTTGTTATTTGATTAATTTCCGTTTGGTTAAGTTAAAGAAGAACAAAGATGTTCGACAATTGAATATCATTTTCTAACATTTGTATCATTCTCGTTTAATCACGTTTTTGAAATCGTAATAGAATCTGTTGTTGTCTATCCGGATATGAAAAAAAAAACTCAATTATGCTCTTACTCACTTTTCTTTCTATGATTCTTTTCCGGACAAGATAAGCCAAGTGCGTAAATAAGATCTGACATCAACGCCACAGGCTACTTCTCTATTTGACTAATCCATCAAAAACGGATGACTATAACTCGGTTGGAAACATTTTCGTTTTCTTTCTTTCTTTTTTTTTAATAATTACAGACAACAATCATATCATACCCGGAAATACTTTTCTCCTTTTTTCTATTTATAGTGACGTCTATGGGTGGTACAACCGATCGATCTATATGTGAAGATCCTCCAAGTACATATCAACGATCGAGTTTAGTTCCACCGGGATCACCAACATCATTAACACCATCGCCATCCAATCAATTACAATTGCATTCATCACAACAACAACAACAACAACAACTAATGGTTCATGTTAATGATCATCGTTCATTGTCAACATCATCGTCAATGGATCATACGCATTTATCAGCAGGACGAAATTTTTCCATTTCATCAACACGTCGTCCATCGACATTTGATGGTGAAACACAACGTGTACTTGAACGACAGCAAACACAAGAACGTTTAGCAAATATTCGAACAACATTTACTCTATTTATTGTAACAGCAACTTTTATTTTAATGTATTTACCTTCAATTATTCATATTATGTTTGCTATCAAACCACATTATTTTCGTGAAGTCTTTTTTCTACTTTATTATATCAATAGTGCAGTACGTATTATGAGAAAGAATAGAAAACATTGAATCATTTGTTTTTTTTGTATTTATATTTCAGTGCAATCCATTGATCTACTCATTTTTTAATGTTAATTTTCGCAATGATATTCGTCGTATATATGAATGTCAAAAACGTGAATATTTAGCTCGACAATGTTGAAAGAAATCTATAGAAATACATTTGTTTGACTGTTAACGATTTTTCTTTCATGAAAATGTGAAACATAAAGAAAAAGAAAACGGATAGGATTCAAGTTTTAGTGAAATTCCTAAGCCCGGTTGAATGGACTGATGAATTTTATTTTTGTTTTTCTTTTTGTATATATATATATAGACACACACGTACTTTCTTTTTTCGTTTGTTTTCTTTTTCTATTCTATGCCAAATAAAAAAAGAGAAACAATGAGAATTGATGGGTTTTAAAAACAACATCGAAAGATTATGGTGATGATGTTATTATTGATATTCATGAATGACATTGAGAAGGAATTTCAATTAATTTTGATGATGTTTTTAGCAAATGTTTCGAGAATATATTCTTGTCATTCCGAGATGATTAATTATTCAAATGTGTAGAGAAATTTATTAAAAAAAAGAAAAACGAATGAATGAGAACGAACGAAATTGAAATAGAAAATGTCAAGTCCGTGTGTTTTTTTTCTATCTGACTTGAAGAATAAACGGATATGTGTTTAATTTAACGAATGATTACTGGTGCGCGATTTGTATAGAGTGAAGCAGGAGCAAAACTATCAAAGCCACGTTGAATACCTTCATATCTCGGCAGTCGATCGAGAAATGAACGAATTTGTTTTTGAATTGGCGAAATTTCAGGTAGAATCGTTTTGTTTGTTTGATTAGAAAATGAATCCATTTCTTGAAAAGGATTTAACCATTGATAAGTTGATTTTTGTTTATTGGTTTTTGTAATTGACGGTAAACGTTGATTCTTTCCTGTATATAATCGAGTTCGAAATGATACAGAAGATAATGAATCATCGGAGAGTTCATCAAAATGATCTGAAGATACACGAGTTTGATTATTCGTACTGCAAGCATTTGAAGTACGACGATCCTTGTAACTAGTTTCAAATGGAACAATGGATTTTGGCTTCTTGACATTTGATGATTGAAGACTAGCACGTCGAATTGAATTTTCAAGTTTTTGATGTAATAATAAATTTTGATAATGTTCACGTTCGATAAATGCTAGTTTACGTGCTAATAGAAGATCAAAATGTTTAGCACGATGTTGAATATTTGAATTTTGCTGCATAATTTACTTTTTGAATATTTATTTAGATTATGTTAAGAGAAAAAAAAACGAATGAAGAATTCAAAGCATTCGCATTTGTATATATAGCATGTATATGTGCTTTTGCAAATATAAACAAATGACAGGAAAAAGAAAAATAAGAAAGTGAATGAAAGAAAAAGATATATTCTTACAGCTCAATTTCAAAATTCACCGTCAATGCCAACACCAAATGCATTTCAAGTAAAGAGACAAACATGTATAAATTAATCAAGGTTGGCAGATACTTGAAAAACATGCTACGTTTTTGCTTTGATCATCATGGCGTATTTCAAATATTGAATAAGTAGAACAAAACGAAAACCTGTCGAATTTTTTTTCTTCTAATGTGTAACAACAAAATTACCAGTTAATTATTTCTACTTAAAATATACTTCATTATTTATTAAAAATTAATGAGACTATCTTTCTGTAAGTGGAGCAAAATATGGATGTCATTCTTTTCTTTATACTTTGAACTAAAGACTAGATCAACGAATACAGATACTTACAAAAAAAGAACCTCAATCTATTATTAATTTGATCTTTTTTTTCTATTTCTTCTTACCCAAAGACACGTCATAACCGAAAATTTTCTTATTAAATCCTTCTAAGGTATCCTTGATTACAATAAAATCACCTTCTGGCTTTTTTTTCAAGAATCAACTTCGTCTAACTCTTAAATAGAACACAGTGTCCTTCTGTCATAAGTACGAGTGAATGCATATGAAAAAGAGAAGCATTTCTACGGTATGAATTATGTCAATCACATTTGACCTAACAATCTTAAAAATTATATATATATATATATATATTCCACTGACTTTTGAGTGGAATAAACTATGAGTATGACGTAAAACGAAGCTATTTATAACACCGTTGTATGTTTGAATTACATTAGTTTTCCCATGAATTATTATAAATTATTATAAAATTTCAGGAGAGAGAGCTTTTCTAAAACCTAATGTCATAATTTAAAGAGCGCAAATCATGTCGGAAGTAACATAATAAATTATCTTTCCGTAAAATGTCATCTTACTCGAGAATACAGTTGAAATCAAAACAAAAAAAGATATAAGTAAATTGACTAGTGCATAGCGTCATCTGTACTACCTGAAATAGTTTCATAACCAATAAATAGTAATATAAAGAAGAAATGACTCATTGACGTTGTTCGAGACAAAAGCTCTCGGTTGGCTAAGTGGGTCTGCTCTCACTCTATAAATAAGGTCGAAAAAATAAATTTACAATCAATACGAATGCGTTTTCGAAATTTCGTTCGACTACAACAAACAAACTCATCGTGGTTAACGTCGAATTAACAAATTTTCTTCTAGATTTTAATTATTTATTCTTTAAAAACTAGAAATGACTTCTAGGTACGCACGAATTAACATTGCTATTGATATCCGACAACAAACTATTTTTCGTATTTTTTTTGCCGATTAGACTCGATCGACTTCTATCTCTATTGAGTACTGGAGATTCACCTGCAGTTAAACGCTCAGCTGCAACACAAATCGGTGAAGTTGTTAATTCGCATCCCGAAGAAGTCGAGCTGATTGTTAATAAAGTACAAATCAATCATACAAAGAAAACAAAACAAGCTATATTCGTCTATTTCTTTTGATTTAAGCTTAAAAAATTTGTCCTTCATTCATCATGGGACGTTCGAATTGCTTGTGGTTTATCAATAGAACTTATTAGTAAAAATACGGGCAATGAATTTTTCAGTATGAATCAGAAAATATCCAAGCACAAACATGTCTCATTTGATTTTTCATTTAGCTTTATTTAATTTTAATTCTCGATACGGTTTACAATTGAGTCAATTCGATTATCAGAAAGTTATTAATAATACTTCAACATTATATCTCGGCGCACGTAAAATCGACGAAATAGGCGATTATGGTTCGTTGAATATTCTCTTTAAAACAAAAGACAAACTCTTTGATTAGATGGAAATATGTCCGTACAAAAAAAATTCGTTCGAAAAGAATTCAATTTCGGTTTACAAGAACGTCTCACTGGTACAGACTTACCAGTCGAAGACAATGACTTTCAACTTGAAGCCATGGCTACTAGTAAAGCTGCGCAGATGAAATGCGTATGTTAAGCTCATTTTTAATGATTTATTAATTGATATCTTCTTTTTTTTGTCTTACAAAAATAAAGGTTTCATCCGGTGATCTCCAACGGTTTCTATTCGGTGAACAATATTCATTTTTTGAACAAGAACATTCAACTGAACCAACTCCTTCGAAACGATTGAAACAAACAAATGCTCTCGACGAAAACGATGAAGTGAGTTTAGTTCTTTTCTTGAAATATCCAGACAAAGAAAAAGACATTCCATTGAGTACAGTTATCTACTTATAGTATCGAGAGAAATGTTTAAGGTCAACTGTAAAACAGAAGTAGATATTTGTAATATAAACAATCATAGAATGTCATGTCTGATGAAAGGAGAAAAAAAAATTCGACTGATTTTAGAATCGAATACTTTGGCCTTTAAATGAATTCTACGATTGGCTACTCGAACAAATCTATCAACCGAATTGGGAATATCGACATGGTGCTGTGACTGCTCTTCGAGATTTTGTCAAAGGACAACAATCATTATTAATATCTGTTCGTTTCGATTCAAATTCTTTCGTATCTAAATTGTTCATTTGTAGAATGATGTTTATTATCAATGGCTTGAAGATTTAAGTGTTCGTTTATTAACGTTAATTATTCTCGATCGTTTCGCAGATTATGTTTCTGATGAAGTAAGTAAAAAAGAATAAGGGAAAGAAGACAACAACACCATCAAGAGAGAAAAAAAAATGTGCGATTTTTTTTTGTTATTTCAAATGCCTGTTATCTCTTTGAGACATTTCTTTCGAATACAATCATGATCAGGTTTGAGTTCGTTGCCTTCATAGATTTCACATGATTCGAGACAATTACGAAATTCGTAGGATTCTAAAGACAAAAATTACAACGAACGAGAACATATAACTAAGATAATCTACCTTGATCATGAGCAAGATCGTATTCTTGTGCTTCAACTGAAATTGCATATCGACTATCCTGAAGATTTTTGTCATCTGTTTGAACAGTCGTCGTATTCGTTTGATTTTTTTGATCGATTTGAATTGTTTTCTGTGGTAAAGTTTTCGTAAAATTCGTATGAAAACGTGATTGATTAAACATCATCATTGTTGCTGTTAAATTCGTTGATTTATGAAATGGTCCAATAATAATTGTTATTCCATCTTTATTATCTTGTATTTGACGAAATGGTATTCGTCGTTGTCGTAATTGTATTTCAATTAAATTCAATTGTTTCGGATTGACGAGAGTTTCAATCAATGAATTATGTACGCGTATACGTACGCGTAGAATATGTGTTGGTTTCACTGTTGTATTATCGAAAGTTGTTGATAATGTACTCGTGAGATTGGTAAGATTTTCATCGAGGATTGTTGTCGGCGATGATGGAATAACTAGAGATGATGATGATCAAGCTGTGCCTGCATGATTATGCTGACTTGAAAATAAAGATTTTTAGAATTCCTACCCATTGAGAGACAATTATTGATCATGGAAAAACCAAGACAGACAGTGACAATTAGGACAATAACAGGAGACGATGCCATCGTTGTTAGTTGAGAGCAAGCAATGCTTCCGATGTCGACAACGCATAATCTTCTAACTGTCACCTTCATCTTTCCTATATCGACTCTCTCTCTCTCTCTCTCTCTCTCTCGGTTTTTTTTGTCTTGAAATAATCTTACATATGTAGATCCATATGCAATGAGATATGATTTATATTGGAAAAGAA
>ERZ778019.1736-NODE-1736-length-26162-cov-9.813345_pt1 | contig 26162 bp, 18 predicted proteins | sample MGYA00375749_ERZ778019 | MGnify/ENA primary metagenome ERZ778019 (study PRJEB29350, sample SAMN05389821) | bioreactor metagenome | isolation source: Ammonium sulfate bioreactor | place: South Africa: University of Cape Town | collected 2014-03-17 ... | reverse complement strand
CAGATGCTATCTAGTAATAATAAAATCAATGGATGATTCTAAACAAATATATATAAATGCATACATGATACCAGTTACCAGGATTGAGGATGATATTTCCTTGACTATCGTCATCATAAAAACCTAAAAAAAGTTTTTTATGTCGAGCACTGATATGAAGGGAACGATCTGCGACATTATTTTGAAATTGTCCAAATACAGCACTGTCAGAGAACGGTATATTGGCTACATCATTTAATGTTGTAGGTTTTACCCATGCAATCAATGAAAATGATGTATAAGCCATATTGAGAAAAGGTGGTGAGTAAACAGTGACAGATTGATTACGTGATGCATTGAGATAAAGACATGTACCATATCCATTGATACCTGGAGAACGATATGTTGGCGCATTAATGGGAATACCAGGAAAATTATTATAAAAATCATTGAGATTTCCATCAAATGTCCACAAGATTCGAACAGCTGTGATAGATAAAAAAAAGTATATATGTAATGTGAAATATTCTCTTACGTGTTTGACAGTTAGGTCCAATCCATAGATCAGGTACACATTGACATGTATTATTGGGAAGACAAGTACCACCATTTAAACAGAGCGGATTACAAAGTGCTAGACGAATAATTATCAATATGATATGGCGGAACATGAAATCTTTGTTTTTTACCTGTTGTGGTTGTCGTTGTTGATGTTGTTGATGTTGTTGATGTTGTTGTTGTTGTTGACGTTGTTGTAGAGGCTGTCGATGTTGTTGTCGATGTTGTAGTTGTCGATGGTGTAGTCGTCGCTAGAATAAGTTTTAAAAACACGAATTTAAATGAAAGTATTGATTGAGGATGAGAACGAAAAATAAGACTAAGACTGTTTATCATTGTTTTCTATTTTGATTTATTAATGAAATAGGATAGTTAGCCGATAAGGAATTATTTTGTATGACGCTTGGTCTGGACATGAGAAGCTCAAGAAATAATTATGTACAGATAATGCATTTCATTGTTTTCTTTTTTTAATCAAAGACAATTGTAGAATATGTCTGCTTCGAAGGTTCTATAATCGTTTTAACCTTCTCAAATCCATTCAGTTTAGTTGATTGACATTATGTTATATATTTTGTCTAACTTACTTCTATATAGCCATAACGTTAATACTACAGCTAAAGCAATACTAGCCAGCAGTACACCAATTGTTAAACCAGAACAACAGGCTTTGAATCGTTTAAGAAAATCTTGTTTATCAAACGATGGTTTTGTTTCCATATTGGTATTTTCAAACGGAAGTAGCCATGCACTTTTTCGAACATGAGACATTGACGGTGCTCTAACCGATGGAGTTACTGAAAATGTATTTCTTTTATTGTCCAATCCATTAAACTTCTGAGCCATGTAAGAACTTGTCAGTATACTATTTCGATTGTTGCCTGTCTGAAATAAATATAAGATACTTTCTAACTTAGAATGTTTAAATAGAAGATCATGAACACACCATTGTTTTTTTTGTCAATTATGCAGAATATATTAAATCTAAAACAATCGTATATGTAACGATCAGATTCACCTTATTTTCTATACACGTCTGTTCTCAAATAAATTCAAAATAAAAAATAATGAAACACATAAAAATTATTAATAAGTAAGAACAGGATTTTTGCACGTAATATATGCATATTTGCAACGCAAATGAAATCCATAAAAATTCTTTTCAATCATCTCATGATTGTATATGCTCATTCCTGAATAGGAAAAAAAATGTTTTTTTTTGTGTTCTCAGGTCAAATTTAATCTTATTTCAATAGAGTCTGATATCATGTGTAGTAAAGATAACGCATAACATCATTTTCTTTTCTTTCTTTTTTTTGTTAGACATTAGTTGAAATGAATATATACATCGTAGTACAAGAAAAGCTAGCAAATGCAGTCGATTGGAGTACAATCTATTCGCCTGAAAAGTATCGATTGATACTAATCACTACACCGATCATAGACGCAGCTTGGAGCACCTCACAACGTCAGTATTTCGAAAGCATTTTCAAAGAAGAATCTTTGACTGATGAAGTATTGCATAACATTGTGTCAAAGATCATTATTGAATTTCCAAATGACAATATTCATATAATGACTAACGAAGAAAATAATCTTCTCAAATGTGCAAAAATACGAACATTATTTGGCCTTGAAGGAGATACTGAAGAAGTTATTACTATCTTTCGTAATAAACACTCGATGAAGACACGGTTAATTGCTAATGGTCTTGAAAATCTTATACCAAAATATAAAATATTCGATCCAAATGAAATCACAGAAGATTATGCACAGCAACTAGTAGATTTATTATGCTTGCCAATATTTTGCAAACCTACAGCTGAGTCGGCATGTCGAGGTACATGTATCCTACGAAATATCGAAGAAATTGTAAATTGGATTCAACAGCATAGACATGCACCTGTTGGCACGTTTGAATTTGATGAATATATTACTGGTGAATCATATCATTGTGATTCTATTGTGAGACATAATACAGTGTTGCATGCTGAGGTGAGCCGTTATCTGTATCCTTGTTTTGAATATAAAAATGGACATCCATGTGCAAGTATTGTACTTGATCACAATGATCCATTACTCGAGAAAATTCGAAACTTTAATCAAACTATTCTCAATGGTTTGCAAACAATTCCCAATTGCATTACTCATCTTGAAATTTTCAAAACTGATGACAATCGTTTGATTTTTTTGGAAATAGCTGCTCGACCACCTGGTGCCCTTGTCTGTCCTATTTACGAGTTTACCACAGGACTTGATTTCAAATTAATTCACTACAAATTACAAATGAATCTTGATTTCGATGTAACAATCAAACAACGTTTTTATGCTGCATCCGCTAGATTTCCTAGACCGTCAGAAAAAATCATCAAATTGAATAGACCAACTCATCTGCAAAGTGAATTTGAGTTTGAACATGACACAGAATTTGTCACTGGTTCTCGTCGTCTCGTATGGATGCCAGATAGTTACATTATACTATGGAATAGAAATTATAATGTTCTCGAAGCAGACTTTAATTCATTGAGAAACTTTGTTCCTGCTCTAACTGCTCAATGACGTGTGATTTTTTTTTCGGAAGTTAGACAAACATAATTTTATCAAGAAGAGGAAATAAAATATTTGCATTAGATGGATGTGAGAATTTTTTAATCCGTTTACATTTTCTTTTCAACAAAAAAAAAGAAAAAGAAACTGATGTTCAGAAAGTATTTAATTTTTTTTCTTCTCTTTCATTGGATTGTTGCAATTCCTCAATTAAATCTGTACTATACAGATCATCCAGTCGATGGCAATGATCAATTATTACAACGCAATTGTTTACGTATTTCTGGTGATAAAGAAACATCAAATGATCGACAAGTCGTATACTATTGTATGGATGAAATCTTGCCAACAACTACTAAACTTGAAACAAATGATTCTTGGCCGAAATTTACTTTTGATGATCTTTCGAAAATGAATGTAACAAGCGAACAATTATATCTTTGGTCAATACCAATTGATATTATCGAACGTTATCAAATGTATTTAGATAAAGTATTAACATCAGCTAACGAATCAATCTACAATTGTACATGGCCAAGATTTGGTCCTCAATGTCAATATGATTTACCATATTATTATCATTCAAATTTATCTTTAACAGAAATGATTTCACAATTTAAAAAAGTTATTCCATACAAACCAACAACTTTTACTTGTTATACTCATTTTAAATGTGATCGTATTATAACGAACGTATGTTTAGATTGGACGGAGATATGCGATGGAAAAATAGATTGTCTTAATAATGGATTAGATGAAGAAAATTGTTGGCAATTAGAAATTAATACGTGTCAACATGATGAATATCGATGTGTAAACGGACAATGTATACCAAGAGCATTTTATAGAGATGAATCTCAAATCGATGAATGTATTGATGGTTCCGATCAACGAAGTATTCGTCTTTGGGAACATCTATATTATCAACAATATGAACAACCAGCATTTGGATTAGATGAAACTCTATGTCGATTTGGACATTTTAGTCCTTCGTGCGTGAAAAGTCGTCATGAAGCAATCGTTGAATCAATCTATACGAATAAAATTTACTTTGAATCTGAAAATTGTTCAGATATGTTATATTTTCCAAGTATACTCGGCATAAACAATATTTATTTTGGTACAACAAAAGATGAAATAGATAATTTCGATAAGATCTATACATCCTCATGGAATTTTTACATATGTTCAAACGAAACATATTATGATATAGCTTTGTCTCGTATGGATCCAATATCATTTCCTAACAATATGACATGCTTCGAATTTGGAGATTTTTGTGATGTAACTCTTGACTTGAGCTCGTATTATTTATTTTCTTCGTTCAACAATTTTTACCGTGATTGTTATACAGTGCTCACATCTGGATTACGACGATATTACACAAACTTAAACTATAATAATGAAATATGCAATCGAACAAATATGTATCAATGTAAGAATTCTGAGAAATGTATTTCAATGTATCGTATTCGGGATGGTCTCTTTGATTGTCCGTATGAAGACGATGAATTTATCGATATATTTCACTTTACGAATATAATTGAATATTTTAAAAAGTACTATCATCACTGTCAAAAATTAAATAACACTTTTATTCATCCAAGTTTCTATCGAGACGATAAATGCGATTGTTCACTTATAATGGACTATGGATTATGTGATGATGAATTAGAACCGAGTCTTTTTAAAAAAAGACATCTATCATTTCAACATATTTGTGATCAATTTACAGATATGGAGCCGATAAATATTGACGGACAAATCGAAACAGATGAAACAGAATGTGAACAATGGCCATGTGTAAATTTTAATACTTATTGCGATGGTAAATGGAATTGTCCTAAAGGTATCGATGAAACTGGCTGTAGTCCATCGAAAATATTAAACTGTTCTGAAAATCATCATTTATGTTTTTCCATAATTCAAAATCAATTTATATGTTTACCTGTTGAGAAAGCAGATGATGGTTATGTCGATTGTATTGGTGGTACTGACGAACGTATGAGATGTTTGTATAGTAGTGAATCGACAGTTAAATATAATTTCTATTGTTTTTCAATGGATTATTCCCATTGTCCACCTGATTATCGTTTATGTGATTGGCGGAGTCAATGTAGAAATAATGAAGATGAACAATTTTGTACATCATACGGAATTCCACCTCTTCCGTCTTTTTGTATGAGGCAAGCTCGTGGCAATTATTCAGATTATTGGACATTTATGTGCGAGTTTTTAGATTCGAAAAGTACTGATATGAAATATTTTACACTCGATGGAATTACTGATTCGCAAATATCTACACAATCTCAATCAAATCCAGTAGATATTCCACATCAACCTGACTGCCATCGTGGTCTTTTCCTACGTATCTGGTCAAATAATTCGACAACAAATACATGTCTTTGTCCGCCTGCATTCTATGGCAATCAATGTCAATATCAAAATCAACGAATTAGTCTTGCTATAAAATTTCAAACATCATTACATATTTGGCGAATACCATTTGCAATTATCATTTCACTTATTGATGATAGTCATCAACGTTTGATACATTCCTATGAACAATTTACTTATCTGGCAATGAAAGATTGTAATATTAAAGTTAATTTGTATTTATTTTATGCAAAACGACCAAAAGATTCGACAAAAAATTATTCAATACATATTGATATTTATGAAAAGCTTTCACATTTATATCGAGGTAGTCTTTGGTTTCCTATTGATTTTTCATTTCTGCCTGTTCATCGTCTTGCATATTTTGTTAACATGTCAGAATTCGATCATGAAATTGTTTCTTGTACAAATCGACAATGTCATAATCATGGTCGATGTTATTATTATTTAAATCAGCTGAAACAACAAATCAGTTACTGTCATTGTGATCGAGGATGGTCGGGACGAGATTGTTCGATTCCATATGAATGTACATGTTCGCCTGGTTCAATATGTTTAGGCATTTCTGCTGATAATCGATCGATATGTGTTTGTTCGATCGAGAGATTTGGTCCTCGATGTTATATTAATACCGCATGTCAAACGAATAATGTCACATCATTACCATGTCAACATGAAGGTCAATGTATTCCAAATGATGATTTTCTTATGTTTAATCAATCGTTTACATGCATATGTAAAGATGGATTTTCTGGACAACGATGTGAAATAGTTGATACAAAATTAATTCTTTCGTTTACGAATGATATTGTTCTATCACAATCGATCTATATTCATTTTATTCAATTAATTAATTCAACAGCTGAACCAATACGATCGAGTACTTATCGAACCGAGATTATTCGACCACGATCAATGACCATTTACTGGTCACAACCATTTCATATGACTTTTTTTCAACCAACAAATTCAACTTATTATCTAATTCTTATTCAAAGAAATTATCAACAATCAAAAGAAATTAAGAAATCTATTACTTCATCCGATCGTTGTTTACACATAAATGAAATATTCAATGAAACATTCACTCAATTACATATGATTCGTCGAATAAAATACTATCATCTACCATGTCAAACCAATCTGAATCTGTCTTGTTTTTATGATGAAATTCATCTTTGTATATGTGCTCATTTAAAACAGCAACGTTTAGCTAATTGTCTTCAATTTCAACATAATATGACATTCGATTGTTGGAGTAATAATGTATGTCAAAATAATGGTCAATGTTTTCAAGATCGATCGATTTGTCCAACAAAATTCGTATGTATCTGTCCTTCGTGTTATTATGGACGATTATGTCAATTCAATACAAATGAATTTGGTCTATCACTTGATACGATATTAGGTTATCATATTTTACCAGATATCAATTTTAGTAATCAACCTTTATCTGTGAAAATAAGTTTAACAATAACAATCTTATTCTTTCTTCTTGGTTTAATCGATGGAACTATGTCATTAATAACATTTAAAAATAAACGTATTCTTGAAGTTGGTTGCGGTTATTATTTGATAAGTTCATCGATAAGTACATTGTTTACAATGACAATATTCACATTGAAATTTATCTTACTTCTTCTTGCACAAATGAAAGTTCTCTCGAATGAATTCACTCTATTAATTCAATGTCATACAATTGATTTTCTTCTACGATTTGGTCTTAATCTAGATCAATGGCTGAATGCAAGTATTGCTACTGAACGAGCATATACAACAATGCAAGGTGCACGTTTCAATAAAAGACAAAGTAAAAAAATTGCAAAATGCGTTATTATGAGTCTTGTTATGTTCAATATTGTTACAATTATTCATGATCCTATTTATCGACGTTTAGTTAACGAAGGAAATGATTATAATGAAATACGACGAACATGGTGTATCATTGATTATACTTCACAACTTCAAATCTACAATTATTCGATAAATACTATTCATTTATTTGGACCATTTCTGATTAATTTAATTTCTGTCGTTCTTTTGATGCGAAAAAAAACTCAACTACAATTAAAAATGTCAAAAAATCAAACATTTAAAAAATTATTAATCAAACAATTTCAAGAACATAAACATCTGCTAATTGCTCCGATTGTTCTCATTATTCTGGCCTTACCACGTCTTCTTATTAATTTCATAACAAAATGTATGAAATCACCGAATGATCTATGGTTACCATTGCTTGGCTATTTCATATCATTTATTCCGACTATACTTACATTTCTTGTATTTGTATTACCATCGAAATTCTATCGAAAAATTTTCATGAAAACAGTCAAACAATATCGAACAAATCTACGAGCAAAATTTCATTGAAATAAATATAGAACTTTTTAATTTGAGAGAAGAAAAAATTTTTGTAAACGTTTAAAATCAAGAGTATTCAAAACATAAAGATGACCGTATTTGTCGAATACGAAATCGACAGGTCGATTGACTTGATTCGATTCGTTTCCTACGCCATTTCCACCAACAATAATATTACCTTTTGAACTGCCATTAATCCAACGAATTAATCGATAGTTACCTGAATCGCTTATATAGAGATTGTCTTGATGATCGACAATGATTCCTTTCGGTTCACGGATTTGTAGTAGACTTAGTCCTTGACCAAATCCACCAGCTACGAGAATACCTTGTTTTGCATTTTTTTCCCATTTCATTACACGATCGTTACCGAAATCTGATACGTATACCGAATAGTCTTTATCAACATAAATAAACTTCGGTTGAAAAAGTTGTTGAGCATCGTCACCAGCACCGGTTCCACCTGAGACAAGAGTGTTCTCATATGTTTCGATATTCCATCGTCTTACTTCATGTTTACTTGTATCACTGACATAGAGATAGCCGTCGTCATCGAATGCAAGTCCAGCACAATGAATATTAGAAAGAGTAACATATCCATCTGTTGCATTTTGAAATAATAACCATCGCATAATTCGATTATTTCCTTGGTCACAAATAAATATCGAATGATTTTTTCTATCAACAAGAATATCTGTCGGATTCGATAATTGATTTCTTTCATTTCCATTTCCATTTCCACCCGCAATAATTCGACTATTGATCATTCTATTATTCCATTTGAGAACTAGATCTTCTTCATATTTGCATATATAAATATTGTCATCATCATCAATATCCATCGTATCATGCAATGAAAAATCATCGGTTAAAATTGTGATTCCATGTTGTTTCCATTTCATTGTATTTGTAAAATTGATATTATATACTGGAATCATTTCGGTAGTTATTTGTGTTGTTAGTTGTGGTTTTAATGTTGTTAGATTGTTGTTGATGGTTTTCTTTCGAATTAGAATTGGAACGAGAATAGCAACAATCAATATAGCGAAGATTAAAATTAAAATAAATATTTTACTGCATCGATATGAATTTCTGCAAAATTAGAAAAAAGAAATATGCTATTTTCTGTAAATTTTAAAAAAAACATACAATCTGTTCGTTTGTTTAGTTGGCTTTGTTACAAAAATATTTTCTAAAGAAATTGAGGACTAAAAAATCACAAAAATAAGAAACAATAGAAATATCGTGCGCATATAATTACTAAATTATCAACTTCGATATTTGATTTATGGTCGTTTAACTTAGCCATTGATATCAACTGAAAGCAGTTAGTTTTTTATGCTTATCTCTTTTTTTCAAGGAATAAAATGTCAGATGGTAATATTATTGATAAAATATTCAAATAGAAATGTTGTGTTTTGCTATCGTATTTCTCTGTAATCTATCATACACAAAAGTATATAACTGACAACTTGGAAATACATGTATATGATCCAATTAGGTAGGATACAAAAAAAAATGGTTACATAAAAGACATGATTAAAAGTCGGCAATTTCAGCGTACGCATTAGGAAGTTCAGCTGGATGTTCGATATTCATAAATGTTCCTTTCATTGTTTTATTTATTTTGTTGAGAATTTCTTGATTGATATTACCGAGACCCAGAGTCCAAAAATTATTAATCATATGACCGTACGAAGTAGAGAGCCGGTCAAGTTCGTTTGTTGGATATGAATATGGCTGTCCATCTGTCATAAAAACGATAGTTTGTCGGATGCTATCTTGTACAGTATTGTTTTGATTTTGAATCTCATCAAGTGTATCGATGATAAGCTGAAAAGCAGCTCGAAAATTCGTATTGCTACCACATTTCATCATATCGATTCGATTTATATCAATTTGATTTAATTTTTCTCGATTGTAAGCTCGTATTGCTCTGCTACCAAAAATTATGACGGTCATTCGATCAGTACGAGAAATTTTGTTATTTCGAACAGAAATAAATTGTTCGACGGCTTTCAATAAATGCTTCCAAGCAGTCATATCGGAATTTTCAACTTTTGACTCCATCGAACCTGAGTGATCAAGCACAAGAATAAAATGATTGTACGGTATGGGACTATTTTTCGTAACAAAAATAATGTCCTCGGAATGCTGTTGACATATTTGTTCGCCAATTCGATTCCAGATAAGAGCATAAGGAGTTTCATGATTGCCTCGATTTCTTGGATCTCCAAAATCCCAAGTTGAATAAATGTCTTTAAATTCTTTCCATGTTATACGTTTTCCTGACTTATTAACGATCGGATCGTCATCTTTAATATTTTCGCAATATTCTAATGATGCTTCGTTCGATGTTTCATATCGTATGCCGCCCATGCCTCGCAATTGATGACCACTTTGACAACGATGACGATTGTCTCCTGCTCCTATCGAACTAGTGTTATCCAAATAATGATCTACATCGCATAAACGTTTACAACAAGGACATGCCATTTCACAACCACGTACTCGTTTCAACCATAACTCTTTCAAATTGCTAATATTCAATTCAACAAATGCATTCATTCGTTCACGAAATTCTTTTTCAATACGTTCTTTTTCTTTAATGGTTTTTTGAAGTAAAATATGTAAATAACTGATATTGCAACTTTCAAATGTACTCTTCATTGTAAGAAATATAGTTTTTAATTGCACGCTCGGTGCTTGAAGCTCATTAACAATTTTTGCCCATAGCGGATCAACGATATAACTAGTTCCACTATTTGTCGTTATTTTCGTCAAATCAGTTTGTTCATTAGTAAGATATTTAAACAGCAATACCGCCATGCAATTTTTCTTTTCAAATAATTTACAACTAGTATCTCCGTCTGGTAATTTGAATAGATCGTCGATAAATGTTAAAGAATGATTATTGCTATGTTTTAATACTATATTCATTCGTTCAGTTAGTCGAGAAAATTCAATACATAATTGTAAATGATTATTTTTTATATTCTGTAAATGTTGGTCAACAGTCGAATTAATCTCATCCCAGCATTGATTAAAATATGCAATAATTAAATCTTGTATATTGAAAACATATTTCATTAGCCAATCATCGTTGGCTGCCGAAATATTTTCAGCAAGCTTTTGAATAATCAAATATCGATTTAGGTCTTGCGATTTGTTTTCTATTTCTTGACGAATTATTGTGTTTACTGTCGATTTAAATGATTCCAATGAGGCTTGACAATACTCTTTGACAAGTGCCATGGCAATATTTTCATCATCATTGTCTTCTACCACAACCATACGAATGTATCGATCTCGTAAATGTACCTTTTTGCTGTTCATTTTCGATATGGCATCATCGAAATATTTCTTGTGTCGATTGTAATAAAATTGAGCTATGAACATAACTGCGCACGTATGTAAAACACCTCGAAAAGCTTTTGATACACGTAAATTAAAATTACTAAATTCCTCGTTCATTGTCTCGACTAATGAATGAACTTCACCTGAGACAGCTTGCAATAGAGAGATTTCAACAGGATTTTCAACGTTATTTTGAGAATCGAATTTGCCTGCGATTTGTGTTGATAATTTTTTAAAACAAACAGAAAAGCAAACATTCGATCCTAATTTGCTTGCTATTTCCGAAGAAATACTCAAGTTTTTACTATACTGTTTTCGAATATCTTCTCTTTTCCTGGAATTAGAAACAACCGTGTAATCCGAATAAATTTTCTTTAATTCTTCACAATTAAAAAACGTATATGACTGTAATAACTGGTTGTATGAAATTTGCTTGAACTTATCAACAGCTTTTGTTATGAACGGATCTATTTTGGCTGCATTTACTGCGAATCTATCGGATATTTTATTCATAGCAGCGACTTGATCAGTTGTTGATAATTTTTTGAGAAAGTCCAAATGACTAAATAGATCATTTATAGATGGTAGAGCTTCTCCATCGAGAATATCATAAAGACAATAGGCTGATTCAATCGATTGTTTCCATAATGATTCCGAATCAAATTGCTTTTCAATATCTTCGAATTTATCTTTCCACATAGCATCAAATTCATTGATTGCTGTAGTTCGGTCTACTTGACGGTTTTGAGTGCTTTTAATTCTTGATAATTCTTGCAATTGATTTTCTCCATGGTTTATGATTTGATCGAGTTTATGCTGCGTTGCTGCAATCGTCGCCGATACTTGCCATGAACGAAATAAACTAGCTACCTGTGCGTTGAGAAAATCCTTGGATTGATTACGAATATTTTCGTTTAGTCCATTTTGTTCGATATATTCTTCAAGATTTTCTTTCAATACATCCAAACTTTTCGTTTTTTCACTTTCAAATAAACTTTTAATACTATCACTATGACTACTTTCTTTGCCTTGTTGGATTAAATTTGTTGCATAATCTTGCGAAAGAAAGTCTTTGAATTTCGTTCGAATATATTCTCGAACTTTCTTATACTGTTCACGTTCGAATACTTCTTTGAAATAAGTTAAATCAGGATATTTTTTAATCACTTCAAGTGTATTTTGAGCAATATCAAGCCATTGAGTTGGAACCGAAAAGTTATAGCCTACGCGACGAATGATTTCCGATGAACAATCAACTAATGTTTGGCATAACTTTTGTACATCAGTAACAAATGTAGGCTCAGTCAACAATGCCGCAGCATCTTTACAAATGGGATCTTCGAATGGCTTTCTAGTGAATGCAATTGATAGAATATAAAAACTATCGAGACCAAGGTCAATTAGATCCGTTAAATTATTCTTTTTAAGATCTTCTCCAAGAATTCTAAGTTGATTTTCAACATCCTGTTTATTAGGATTATTTTGTTGATTTAAAATAAAACGAACTAGTGGCTTCGTTACACGTGTTGTGCCAATATGATTAAGCGATTGTGTACATAAGAGAAATAATTTTTCTATTGTATCAGTAATTTGTCCACTGATATTAAACAGTACTAAATGTGAGACAGCCAAACAGAAGAGAACCAATCGTTTACCATACTGTTCATCGCCTTTTTCAAGCGACAAAATACCTTCAGTATCAATCGCAAGAATATAATCGTAATCAGGTGGAACTAATTTATTCTCACGTATTTTACTAGTAACATTAATCAATGTTCCATAGATACCTAGAATATGGAATGATTGCACATATAACTACAATTAATTTTAATTGATATTTCAAATTTACCTTTCGTACATCGTCCTTCACGTACTTCGAATAGAGTACCGAATAGAAAATTAAGTAGCGTACTTTTGCCACTATTCTGTTGTCCAATAACACTGATGACGAAAATTCTTTTTGATTGAAATAATTTAAAGCATTTTGCTAAGAATTCATATTGCATTTCGAAATTATCACCATCGATTATTTCAAATGGATATCCTTCACACATATACTGAAAATAAGCATCAATCAACAATTTCTTTTGTGTATCGGGTAGACAAGCAGAAGAAATAATAGCATTACGCCAATGAATTTCTAATGAAATTAGTCGTTGTTGTTGTGAACTTTTAATTTGTGAACGTCTTAATTCGTTTGATAAAAAATATAAATTGTTTGATCTGTCTTGACTCTTTTCTAATAATTGAAAAAACAGTTCGAATGCTTGACCAGCTTCTTCACGATTAGCTTGTTTCTTTTTAAATTCCGCAGATATTTCAAATAACTCGTGTTGTTTTTTAAAGAGTTCATCATTTCTAAAATTCGCTTGGTATGGATCTATTTTAGCTATTTCAGCTTTGATTTCACACATTCGTTTGAATAAATTGTATAACGGATAAAGCCTATCTGTTCCAGCAATTAATACAGGTTGAATCTCTTTAAGAAAATTTTCATCATGTTGAATATTTTTTAATTGACCGTTGTTCATTTGTTGTTTCAGTTGACATTGAATATAATCTTCAGTATGACAAGTTAATTTATCTGCATCCCGAAAAATAGACTCACGAAGTTCATCGATTTTGTTTCTGACATCAAGTTGACCTTTATCGGTTAATTCGAGTAAATAATCAACGTGATAATTTGAATGAATTGATAGTTTCTTTTCGATAGTATCTATAACGTCCGTTTCATTTTCATCATTAACATCGCGAATAAGTAAACGAATATAACTGTTTGCAGGAAGACATTTTAAAATATTATGAATATGTTCTATTTTTCCATTGGCATCATCCGAACGAATATGAACAAGAAAACCATTGAAGATTTTTGAATATTGCTCAAGAATTTTCCCATCAATATCACCATGAATATCAGCAATATTAACAGAACGTCGTTGAGAAAAATGATAACCAAAATCGACATCGATTGTTCCTCGAAAGTGTATGTCTGCAACTGATTGTTCAAAGTTAGCTTCGAAAAGTGCATTCAATAGTGAACTTTTGCCTTTCACTTTACCAATGCCAAATGAAAGTAAAATCGGTCGATTGAAATCCCAAATATGAATGATACTCGATACGAAACGATGTATCTGATTCGTTGTACTCATAGATGGTTGCGTCATTGGGACGGCATTACGTTTACTAAGAAGATACATCAAACGTTGACGAAGAAATCGATTAGAATTGATCATGAGAGTATCGATCAACAGACGTTGACTGAGTTTCTGGATATTACGTTCTTTTAACAATGCACTTTTCACTTGATTGGAAAAAACGGCTAAATTCTGTTCTCGTTTTAGTAAATACATCACTGGTTTCAATGCATTCAATAGAAGCATATTGTAGTCTTTATCCGGATCTTTCTTAAATTTTTCTATAATTTCTATAGCTACCTGTTTTATTGTTTTATCATTATATTGAAGTTCGCCTGCTTCGACAAGATCTTTCAAATCAAATTGAAATACACACCGATCATCATAGTCCTCATCTTCCTCTTCTCCTTTTCCCAATGTTGATAAGTTTGATACTATGAGATGTTTTGCCTTGTTTTCATTTTGATAATCCGATTCAATAATCGATACAAGTTGGTGCAAATAAGTGATGACAGATTTAATCTAAGTCAATGATCAACACATACGAAAAAATATAGAATATATGTATTGACTTTTACCTTTGAAAATTGCTTTGCCCATTCAACATACTTCGCTTGATCCATACAGAAGATATAAATAGCTATGAGCGATGGCATTTCATGAATTTTAGGAACAAACTCTTCACCAAATCCTCCGTTAATAATAAGCACAACTTGTTTTTCTTCTGATAGGTTTTTAATATATTTGTCACATGTTGACACATCTTCAAATGCATAGACATCTGTAATGATCTTGCGGAGCTGTGTCTGTGTATTTGCATTGTCTTTATCAGCATTAACACTTGGATCTAACCATAGCAAAACCAATTTGCTTGTAGTCATTTCTACTGTTCTAAAACTGTCAGTAAATTAAATATAAAATATAAAGAGTATACTTCTAAAAAGCAATGTATATAAGAAAGTTTTCTTTTCTTCCTACGTATAATATCTCTTATCTTATTCTTAAGCAAACATTACATCATCTGTATGGTTGCTTCACAGTGATTAGAAAATACAAGTTTCATCAATGATGTCTTTTATAGCAGTTTTTATTTATTCATTATCTTGATCTTCAAGACCAAAAATCAAAGCTTTTTGGTAAGCAGTAAAATTATCGATCGATACCGGTGGTAAACCGGTCGTTTCGTCGCCTAAAATAAAAATTGATTATTATTTAATTTCACAAAATTGATCATCGATTGCGTATACCTGCTATATTGAGTTCTGTACTCCAGTGATTTGTTGTAATATTATTTTCAACAAAATATTTTCTTCTTTCTCGAAATTCTTCTAAATTATGTTTTTGCATCAGTTGAATTGGACTCATTGAAATATAAACAACAAGACGTAATAAATCGATTGGTTCACCTTGTTCAAGTCGTGGAATAGTAACGGCTGGTGAATTCGAATGAATCGTTCGACTATCCCAAACAACTAAATCACCTGCTTTAGAATGAACAAGTTTGCCACGAATGTCTCCATTAGCAAAAATCGAATGTTTATCATGAATCATAATGAAATCACTTGATGATTTGCCCGTCGTTGCTAATTCAGCAAAATGTAGATGCGATTTTGGATAAACAACAAGACTTCCGGTTTTTTCATTTTGATCGTACATGGATACTAAACCTTGAACACAACATCGATTTGGTTTTTTTCGGGGATTTTGATCGACATGATTCCATCCGCCTGTCGTTTTCCATGATGAATTGTAACGCCAATCACGAAATGTACAACAACCATCGAATGAAGTTAACAATTGTCGAGTGTTCCAAATGTGAGCAAAGACTTTCTTTACCGAACGATTCGATCGAACATGCCATAACAATTCTGATTGACCAATACCATGGCCTTTTACTATACCACGAGTACTCAATTGTGGCCTATACATTACAAGAAAAAGCAATATCGAATAGAAATCTATCATGCGAGAGTTTGTTCTTACCAATTATTTGACCATGTATCAGGATTATTTCGTTGAATTGCACCCTTTGAATATCTATCCATAAATTTCCATAGTAAATCTTTGCTTTGTTCGATTTCTTGTTCATTCAAAACATTACTAAATACTGCATAACCATATTCATTAAGATAGGCAATACCGTTGTTTAACGATTCTTGATCAAGTACAGAAAAACGCGGTGTTTCTGTTGTATAATCGATTTGATCATAGAGATAATGATCTTTACGTTTTGAATACGATTTCGCCATGTCGAATTACGTAAGTAGAAAAAAATTTTCTTTCAATTTATATACATCAAATGTTATTACACCATTTACCTTTTTAGGGAGAAACACATTTCATCAGAAGTGATAAAATATATATGCCTGACTCTTTTTTACGACATGTTGCAAGAAGTTTTATTAGGTAATAACAAATATTGACACAAAACAAGAGCGAGAATACGAATTTCAGATTAGCTGAATAGAAGTTTCACGATTTGTATCCTGTTCATTACAAATAATGAACACCTTTGCGATCGAGGTTGTAAAGGAAAAAAGACTACCAACAAAAATCAGAAATAGATTATGTTACGATTACAAACATCAATATTTTCGAGGCAACGACGGCTTTTTTCCCTCCTAGACACTCAATACTTTCTGTTATTTTGAGTTTTTTTAGATTAATACTATGTTTGAAATAAAAGTAATCGAATTTCTAAATAAATATCTTGATAATACATTGTACATATCACAATTCTATATAAATGCACGTACAAATATTCTATTCATATTAAAAAAATGGCTAATTCAAATGCACAAGATTTAATTATCGATGAAGCGGAATTAACTTGCCCGATCACCATCAAGCGTGGCAAGACTTCTCGTATGTACCAAGTCATTGCGTATCCAACGCAATTGACAAGAAAAACGACAAATATTTGTCTTGATGGAACAGCAACACCGGATACGAAAGCAATTAAAAAATGTCGATGGCATACTGCTGGTATCATTCGATTTCATGTCAATCCAGAAACGAATCTGATCTATGAAGTAAGACCCGATTTACGTGAACTCGAAATTACACTCGAATGTCTTCTCGAAGAATCTCATAAACAACAATTGGCAAAACGAGCTGAAGACATGTACGGCGTGGAGTTTACAGCTGATAATTTTGTTATTTGTCCATTTCAAACATTCATGGCACAATTGATCATTTGTATTAGCAGTGGTACAAAGACATTTTTTGGCACTTTGGTTGATAATAAAGAATTACATCCAATGCATGTCATTTTCAATATAGAAGATGCCGATGAACTAGCGGAAATTATTTCCAAACTCGATCAACCACGTAATCATGATATTATCTTGCGTTATGATTATAGTCTCGGTGGTACATCGACAGCTCGTGCTTCGTTGACAATCAGTGCTGAAGACATAAATAAAATCGATTTGGAAAAACAAATCTTCGGCAAAAGTCAAGCTGAACATATGGTCGCCGATACGAGGGCGAATGGAAAGATGATATAAGAGATGGAAACGGCATCGAAACTTTACCCAATGGTGACCGATTCGAAGGAGAATGGAAGAACGATAAGAAGAATGGCAAAGGTACATTGATTTCGTCCGATGGTCAACGATACGAAGGAGAATTCAAAGATGGAGATTTTAATGGATACGGAGTCGAAGTTGTGCCTAGTGGCCGACGCTACGAAGGAAACTGGAAGAGTGACAAGAAACATGGCAATGGTGTGATGATCTGGCCGAATGGTGCACGATTTCAAGGAAAATGGAATAATGATAGCAGAGATCCAAATGGTCGTCTCACTTATCCCAACGGTGCATGGTCCGAAGGATATATCAGTGATGATTTCCTTAATAATGCAACATAATTATAATTTAGTGTATGAACTTATTTCAATATTTAATAAGATAAAGACTAATATTTGAAGTAGAAATAAAACGAACGTGTTCACATAACAATCGAGATTATCATATAAACTAAACTAAATACTAATAAAATATCATTAAAAAAAAGTTTCAATGTCGTTCATAAAAAATCTTCTGTTTCTGCTTCTGCTCTTATTACTATTTGGTAACGAAACTGAGCAATTCAATTTCTATATGACAGATTATCGAACTCAACATGATTCATTTTCACATTGTCTACATTACAAAGTATTGGATAATATTGTCGATTATTATAAAACAGAAGAAAAATTTCAAAGTCCTTATCAAATAATTTCCTATTGTTTTCGACCGCTATCAATCGAAGATATCGATCATATTGATACACCAATGACTATTACGAATGTTTTATCATCAATGACTTTCGAACAAATGCGAGAAAAGAAAATTACTGCAAATGATTTACTTTTATGGTCAGCTTCGATTGATCTCATTGAAAGCTATCAGAGTTATTTAGAATCTTCAGAAGAACATTCGATATCTCAACGATATTTTTATAATTGTTCAACGCCATGGTTTGGTCGATATTGTCAATTTACATTTAATTCAACTGAATCATTCAGTGAAATTGTTACTCAAACATTTCTTGGAAAAAATATTTCAACAACAAGTTTAACCTGTTTTGTATTGATCGAATGTGATCGTGGTCCATCACCGTCATGTCTCGATTGGCGAGAGATTTGCGATGGAACTGTCGATTGTATCAACGGAATCGATGAAATCAATTGTCTCGAATTAGAAATCAATGAATGTAAAGACGATGAATATCGTTGTCATCAAGGCATGTGCATTCCCGAAGCATTCATCAATGATAGTCCATACAATGCCGATTGTTTAGATGGTTCAGATGAGAATGATTATGATCGAGCTTTGCAAGATATTTCAAGTGGCTTTCGAATGAATGACTACGCATTAGCAACTGAATATCCACATTGTTCACAAGATCCTTCCTATCGATGTGAAGATACAAATCATCGTTTGAAATCGTCGTTCCTGTTCCTGCATTCAGTCTGTGGCGATGGTCAACCAGGTGCTCAGTTTATACCGCATAAAGCAAGCAACGATGTCAATAATTTTGGAGAAAGATACAAATGTCGAAATAAACGTATAGAAATATTCGAACAATCGTTGATAGATTATGCTCATCATTCCGAGCTCAGCTACGATTGTTGGTTTATGATGTTATGTTTTACATATATACATATCGATGACGAAATTGACTTTGGTTGTATAAATTTCATTGATGAACGAGATGAATACGATCGATTGCCATTCGATAAAAAATGTAATCATTCCGATTATATTATTTTTCCTTCATATCCTGTTTTTGACGGTCATGTAAGATTTGGTTATTGGCTGAATGAATCATTTGTGTATGATGGATTTTCAATACAGCGCACGCCAGATTTCATTTGTTTTGATGCACAACGATGTTCGTTTCTTACGATTGATATTATTCTTGATGATTTAACATGTATTTCCAGAAGCAATTTAAATATCTACTTTTATGAAATACCGATATTCTTTAAAGCATGCGATTTTATGTATAAAACAGGAAATGAAACTGATTGTATTCATTCATCTTTATTTCATTGTCCCAATTCAACGAAATGCATTTCAAAACATCGATTACTCGATGGAATATCGGATTGTTACGATGCTGTTGATGAAACATATGCAAATTCATGTGAATTAAATCAAAAACATCGTTTTTCATGTTCATCCGAAACGAAATGTATTTCGCCATATCAAGTATGCGATGGAACGAGTCAATGTTTGAAAAAAGAAGACGAAGATACACGTACACAAAAAGAGAAAATACCGTTTCAGAAACTTTGCAATGATTTTGAATCATTACCCGCTCGAAATATGTCCGGTGAAACAGAAACTGACGAAACAAATTGTCACGAATGGCCTTGCAATAATATTTACACACGATGTGATGGCGCATGGAGTTGTCCAAATGGTGCTGACGAATTAAATTGCGATCGAAATTCACCGTGTTATCCTGATCGTCATGAATGTATATCAATTAATACTCTCGAACTCGAATGTTTACCGTTGAATCGAGCAGGAAATGGACTTACTGATTGTCTTGGTTCGACAGATGAACGAGAATTCTGTCGTCGAAGATTTAATACTCATGAATTATTTTATCGATGTTGGAACGAAGATTTATGCATCAATGTTCATGATAGAAAAGAATGGGAATGGCATTGTTTTCGTACAGATGATTGTCTAAATGAAAAAGAGTTTTTTTTCAATCAACTATCATTAGATATCGGTGTTTACGAGTGTACAAATAAGACGGGTGTTTTGATACGAACTACGATTAATAAATTAGAATATGATCAAGTTCTTCTCCAGAATGATAATAGAAATATATTATATTTTTCTTTAGAACGAAGAAATCAATTCATTGCGCCGAAGAAAACTGCTGACCCAGTCGTATCGACATCAAATCCAGTCAAAATTCGTTCGAATTCTCATTGTAATCGAGGAATTTTAATTACATTTGGACAGAATAAAACCGATTCCTGTCTTTGCCCTCCAAGTTACTATGGTAATCGATGTCAATTTCAAAGTGAACGAGTTAGTTTAACTCTTCAATTTAATGCTAAATGTGCATTCAATTGTCAAACTATCTATACTCTAATTCTTTTTCTTATTGATCAAATAAATACGATTCATTCCTATGATCAAGCAACATACACAACAACTCAAAATTGTGACATTAAATATCATTTTAATTTTCTCTATAAATCTCGTCCAAAAAATCTATCAAATAATTATAGTATTCATATTGATATTTACAAAAAAGTCGATTTAACTTATTACATGAGTTGGATTATACCGATTCCACATTTATTTCTGCCTGTCAATCGTCTAAGCTCTCTTGTAACAATTCCATCTCATCCAATTGAAATAATTCCTGAACATTCTTGTCAATTGAATTGCGGTTTGAATGAACAATGTCGAATGTATAGTAATACAGGTGAATATTTTTGTCAACGAATTGCACGTCAAGATGAATGTAATTGTTCTCCATCGTCAACATCGAAATGTCTCGGTAGAATTAATAATCGTTCGATATGTTTATGTCCTCTCGATAGATTTGGACCTCGATGTTATCTTTCTTCTATTTGTCAAATCAATCCATGTCTCAACGGTGGTCAATGCATACCCGGAAATGAATATCTGTCAACAGATGATTTCATTTGTATCTGTCCCGAAGGATATTTCGGACGGCTATGTAAACAAACAAATATGCGTATTGATTTATCATTTGGCAATATCGACATTCCACAAGTCATTTTAGTTCATATCGTAACTGTTCGAACAAATTCCGATCCTCTAATCACATCGATATTGAAACGAATTCCTATCTATGATAATACAATAACTGTTCATACACCAATAGAATACAACATAATTCTTGTCGAAATCGAAAATAAATATTACATGACATTCGTACAAACAAAAGCTACGAATATACCATTGAATACAATACAGATTCAATCAACTGCATATTGTCAATCGGTTTTCGATGGGCTCAATGCAAGTCTAGCAAAGTCTCCTCTATTACGACGTGTCAAATTCTATCATAGTTTATGTCGAAATGATCATCGATTACGTTGTATACATGATCATGAAGCTTTCATGTGTTTATGTGATGAAGAACGATTTGCCAACTGTTTTCATTTTAATTTTCAAACTAATTCGACTTGTTCGAATCATGAACAGTGTGAAAATGACGGACATTGTCAAGTAAACACGCCAATATGTCCTGATTCGATCATGTGTGTATGTAAACAATGCTATTACGGTTCGAAATGTCAATTGACAACGAAAGGTTCGAGTCTTTCTCTTGATGTCATTTTGGGATATCATATACGTCCATATGTGTCCATTTCTCGACAGACACTACCGGTTAAAATAAGTTTTACGTTGACAATTTTATTTTTCGTCATTGGTTTTATCAATGGACTCTGTTCGATCATAACATTTCATTCGAAACATATTCGTGAAGTTGGTTGTGGCTTATATCTGTATATTTTATCAATTATTTCATTTATTATTCTCATTTTATTCACATTGAAATTCTGCTTTTTAATGTTTTTTCAAACTGCATTTATTACAAATCGTCGAACACAAAAAATCAGTTGTATTTCAATGGATTTTCTCGTTCAATCTGCAGTTACTATTCAATATTGGTTGAGTATATGTGTTTCAATCGAACGAATTCGTGTTGCTACTCGAGCTAGTAATCGGACAAGAAAAGACACTCTGAAAATAGCTCGATGGACAATTCCAAGTATTATTCTTTTTGTTTTCATTAGTTTTATTCATGATCCATTGAATCGAGAATTGATCGACGATGAAGATGATCATCGACGAACATGGTGCATTATTCGATATTCATCTGCAACGAAAATTTATGATTCAATTATTCGAATCATTCATTTTCTGATTCCATTTGCCGTCAATTTAGTTTGCGCATTGATTATTATTATTAGTGTTGCTCGAATTCATTCAAATGCTCGTCAAAAAAAGACTTTCAAGCAATATCTACGCGAAGAATTCAATGAACATAAACATTTAATCATCAGTCCAATTAGCCTTGTCATTTTAGCTTTACCTCGTTTAATTGTATCATTTCTTACTGGATGTATGAAATCGATTCGTTATCCATGGTTATTTCTGTCGGCTTATTTTATTTCATTTCTCCCATCATTTCTTACTTTAGTCACATTTATTTTACCGTCGAAAACGTATAAAGATCAATTCAAAACGAATGTTGGAAAGATTTTTCAATTAATAAAACAAAAACGTATACTATAAACAAAATATATTCATGCCTAATTCTTATTTTTTAAGCAAGATGTTCGATACGTTATTTATCTTTTATATGAATGGTGCATTCATTTTACAATAAGATTATACGTATATAGAAAAAGAAGAGGGTGTTGAGGGTGAGAGTGTTCATGATGAAAATCAATAAAAACTTGATGAATGAGACTCATCTTCCAATTCGACCAAAACATATATGAGATAAAGCTGTATACAAAATTTCATAATAATCGGGCTCTTCGTTCAAAATTAATAAAAAAAATAAACAAAATGTATAACTACGTATTTATTTATGGATAGGCTAAACGACAAATATCAACCGATGATAATGCTTTACCAAATACTCGAAATTCATCAAGACTACCATAAAATTGACCGATTGTAATTGATCCAGATGGACAACTATTCGAACCAGATGGAGGCGCTCCTAGAAAAATGTACGGACCAATAGGACGACCAGTAGAATCGAGTGCAGTATTTACGAGTGCACCATTAATATAAAGTCGATTACCATTTGCTGAACTAAATGTTTGTGCAACATGTATCCATGTATTTTGTACCAACGAAGACGAATATTTAGCTGAAACAGCATTGTTGACTGAATTTAAAACATTGACAATTAGGCTTCCATTTGAAGCAAATCCCCACATAATTAAACACGTACCTTGACCTAAACATAAAATAATTACGTAAATAAATATGTTTCTCTACAGAACAAACCTACCATCTGCTTGTGTCGATGCATGAATAAGAGTTGCTCCATCAGTTATGTTTATTGGATTTATCCACATTGATATAGTAAATTCTTTAGTATAACTTGACGTACTTAAAGCAGTTATTCCAGAAATAGTGATATACGAGGGAATGTTATTGAATTGAAATGCTTGATTAACTCGACCAATAGTTGATGTTGCGTTAATTTGAGATGCTGTTAGTATATTTGGACCGGAATCAATGAGATTGGAAGGTGAGTCGAAACGAAAATAGCAAGCTAATGTAGCATCGAGAAATATTTCACAACTAGATTTTGCTCGTTGATAAACCATAAAATGGTCAATATATCCAGAGTAATACTGAGCATTTGTATTGCTTGCTGAATAAAAAGCTCCACCAATAGTAAAATCACCTGTTGTCCCGAGAAAAGGCGGATGATCCTCACTCTCATCTAACACTCCATTCAAGTATATAAATTGTTGAGTAATAGAATAATCGTAAACAAAGGCAATATGATACCATTGATTAGCCTGGATGGTGGTTACTCCGGCTGTGTCTTCATTGTAAAATCCAAAGTAGGCTTTATTGTTACGAAGGAGAAATTGTAAAGCTCGTTGTGTACTCGTAGATTCTTTTTCACCAGCCATACCTGAATCAGTCGAACCAGTAAGCTCTGTGGTGAAGAACCAAAACTCGATTGTAACCGATCGTGAATTAAGTGGAATATGTGATGCATAGAGATATTTTTGATTAGCCTTTTGAAATTTAATTGCGGAATCGACCCATCCAGAAACATACTCAACAGAAACACTTCCACTCCATGTTAATGGATATTGATTTGTCGTATCAACAGTATTATTATCAAATTTATAGAATGCTACTAGAGATGATGTCGATGTTGTTGTATTGACACAAGTTGTTCCGCAAAGCATATTAGTAGTTGCTAGTAAAAAGAAGAATATCGACGAGTGAATAGTATTTAAAGTATATGTTTAGATAAGTTACTTGTTGTTGTCGATGTTGTTGATGTTGTTGATGTCGTTGTAGTCGATGTTGTTGTAGTCGATGTTGTTGATGTTGTTGATGTTGTTGATGTTGACGATGTCGATGTTGATGATGATGTAGTCGTTGTTGTTGCCGTTGTTGTTGCTAGAATAATTACGAATTTTATTTTGGTAGACTTTTTAAATAATCAAGTTTAGATGTTTTTTCACAGATTAAATCCTAAATTTATTTGAACTAAACATACTTGAAGTTGTTGTTGTTGTGGTTGTGACATTCGATGATGACGATGATGTCATCAAAAGTGCAATTAATATGGCCAGGATTAAACCAGCAGTAAGAGAACCAAATAGTATGCCTTTCAAAAATCCAGGAGTTGATGACATGCAACGACACCAAGAATGAAAATATTTAGGTGATTGAATCCTCCTACGAAGAAAATACCCATAGATCTTGTATACGTCTTTGATGCTATTATTACCTTCTATTTTCCTTATTTTCGGAATCTTCTTCATTGATATCATCCTTAAAATTATAAACGGGAGTAAAGCTATTCGCACTACCAGATCTTGAAGCATCGTCACACTGAGCCAACCAAATAGTTTCTAGTTGCGATGTCGAATTCATATTTATTGTATGTACTTTCGTTTCAATGCTGTCAAATTTGATTATGATTCTTTTCTTTACAATTATATATTCATATGTGAAACATCGAAATAGCACTTACAAAGCTTGATCAGTATTTTTACTTCGAAACGAAACAAAGAGAAGAGAACGCGTTGGCCTACATCTTTTCGTTTCTTTTCAAAGATAGAGTTGCATGACGAAAGTACCTAAATACGCAAAGTTCTTCATCAATATTCTTTTAATAGGAAACTCAGTATATATAATGTCACTCTATCATCGTTTCGAGGATATGTTCTTCTGATCTTTGTAATATACGTGTAAATATTGTATTGTTTTTAATGTTTGCGTCAGAACAACGAGAAATACACTTTTCTAGGTAATAAAAATAAAATAATCATCAGATCCGAAGCAATACAAATGGCTTTTATGATTATATTATTAGTTAGATGGGCCCCTGAAAAATCGATTTCTATGATTTCAATTTTCTTTCATTGTTTTAATTGTTTTTTTTCTTTAGAAATAGATTGACTATAGAACTCGTTAGTGGGCACGGCAGATGAAGGTGTGTTAGTGTGTTTAAAAAGTGGTTCATGTTCAGCAGAGAACGAATATATAAGGAACGAGCATTTTAAATGATTAAAATGCTTGAGGTACGATTTTTCGGTTCCAAATTTTTCGACCTATT
>ERZ778019.1724-NODE-1724-length-26374-cov-13.228504_pt1 | contig 26374 bp, 29 predicted proteins | sample MGYA00375749_ERZ778019 | MGnify/ENA primary metagenome ERZ778019 (study PRJEB29350, sample SAMN05389821) | bioreactor metagenome | isolation source: Ammonium sulfate bioreactor | place: South Africa: University of Cape Town | collected 2014-03-17 ... | reverse complement strand
GGATATTCATTGGGATGTTTTTGTTGATAGAGAAAGAAATCAGTCGAGACCATGGCAGCAACGATTTCGTTTGTTGGTCGATGTCGAACGAGAAACGAGAGTTTTTCATCGAGTACTTCGGTCATTAATGGCCATAACCAATTTTCGAATAAATGTTCACTTTTGTATTTATTAAAAACAACAAGAGGATTCGATAAAGAAAATTCTTTCGAAAGTACTTGTGCACATAAACGAGCATCGTTTTCGTTATCAATGAGAACGATTTCATAGTCATCATTATCGTTGTTATTATTATTACACGCCATGTGATTGAAGTGATTTCGAACAAACAAAAAATCAAGGTGTATTTTTTTCGCGTTCTATTTTTTATTTCGAATGTGAAGAGATTATTATTTCAATTCAACTAGAATATTTACCATTGGTTCATCAGTATAATCATGAAAAGGGCACGTTCCATCTTGATTATCATTGGTTTTCCATAACCAATTCTTTGGATGAAGAATAGACGTTTCTTTTCCATTGAGTTTCGTTGTGTAAATATGACGAGTTGCTGCATTCGATGTTTGCACAAATGCGTATTGAAATCCTCGAACATGTTTTGCATATTGGCAGACATGCGAACGTAATCGACTGGCAATGCCTTTTCCTGCATGTTGAGAATTTGTGGCGCCAGCTACAAGATAGATTACCATGTTAGATTCGAGTTTATGTGGTAAATCTTGATGAATAAATTGATGGCACAGCTCAGCGAACATGTCAGCTGAAGGATTGCCCGATGATGATTGAGGATAGCCATTTGGTTGATTTTGTTCGTATAGAAAAAGATCAGTGGCGAACATTGCAGCGACAATTTCGTTGGTTGGCCGATATCGAACAAGAAACGAAAGTTTTTCATCGCGTACTTCAGTGATTAATGGCCATAACCAATTTTCGAATAAATGTTCAGTCGAATGTTTATTAAAAATACCGAGAGGATTCAACGAAGAAAATTCTTTTGAAAGTACTTGCGCACATAAACGAGCATCAGCTTCGTTCTCAATAAGACCGATTTCGTAATCATCACTCGAAGCCATTTTATTCAAATGTTTTCTTTTTTGTTCTCTTATCGCATTCTCTCAAATGAAAAAATGGCATATTTGTTTATGGAGGATTCCCTCAGCTAAAGGGAAACTTTCACAGTTATTGTTGTTAAGGTGGTTTCCATGATGATGATCCATACTGAGGATCTTCGACAAATACACGTTGTTGATCGATGTGTTCACACGGTCGACAGCCAGGTGAATCGTATTTCTGTTGTCGACAACAAACCCATTGATCTTCCAAAAGACCACCACCACCGAGAAAGTATTCCGAATGTCGTTTACAACCATCTTTCGAATAATCATCGTATTGTATTCCGCATCGAGTACATGTTTTGTAACGTTGAACACCCGTTTGTTGACTCAATGCGTCTCGAGCATCATCAACCAGTGAACGCAATTGAAATAATTCCGGTGAACAATCATCGATTGGATCAGAAGGTTGTGCTTGAACAAGAGCACGTATTGCTTGAGTAATAACATCGATCTAAATGAAATCATCATTCGAATTCGACAGAGAGAGAGAGAGAACGAAAGAAGGACTTACTAATGGCACGCCGTTAATTAATTCTTCTAAAATTTCATAAGAATAAACATCATATTGTGGAAAACCTTGAATTGCTTCTAGTATCCATTGTTCAATTTGTAAGTTCGATTCAGTTCGTAAGATAACAAAAGCTTTGCCACGTTGAACGGCATAACGAAATTCTAATTGACAATTAGCTGATGCAAGATATTCTTTCGAAAGAAATACTAATAATACTTTCGCACATTCGACACCTAAAACCAAACAGTTTTATTTTTAAAAATGCTTTCAAATGCAACTAACCAGTTGCCATCGAATTGTAAGTATCACCTTGCATAAAACTCCAAATATCGAACCAAGTTTGTAAAGTACGCATATGTAAATCTTCGTAGATTTGTCGAACAAGTTCTTGTTTGTCCCATTGATAACTGATCATACAATCAAGTGATCGTCTCTTAGGTAAACCGTATTGATCGAGAATAGCAGGTGGTGCATGAAAAGTTAAACGTGTTACTGAATGATGTGTATGTTCAAAGTATCCTTGTGCTTGTGGTTCTGGTATTTCAATTCGAACAGCTTGTTTCGGTTCGACTACATTAATCGCATGTGATTTACGTTCTGGTGGCCATGTTGATAATTTATTTTTCAAATCATCAATTTCTTTTTCGAGCGCTTTTCTCTCGGTTTCTTCTCGTTGATTTTCAGTTGGAGCTGGTAAACAAGCATTCTTTCAATTAGAAAAAAAAACAGAAAACTTATAGAAATACTTTTTTTTTGAATACGAATACTTACTTCAATAGCAACACGTAAATCAGTCATTCGATTCGTATCATAGAACGATTGATAAGCTGTTTCGCGATCGAAAATTCGAAAAAAGACACGACCTGCGATGATTAAACCAAGCCAGCCTCTTGGACGCCATTTTTTAACAGCCATTACCGGCACAATAGGTTTGCCGTGTAGACGTGCTTGTTCAAATGACAATTGACAGAGAATCGATTGTTCCAACTGAGGAGTTAGAATCGGTACAAAAACAGTACAATTACTCACACTACTACTTGCGTCTGATTTCGATAAATTTTCGATAGAAACAGACATTTGATTGGTTATTAAATGTTCGAAAATAAGCTGAGCAACATCTTGACCATCATCAGTCGTACAAATAAGTATCGAACAAGTCGATGAGCCCAATGGAAGTTCAGCAGTGTCTATATCAACAACATTCGCGACAGTTGTGTTTTTCGATACACATCCGCGAGCACTTTTCACAATATCAGAAACAATATGCACGAGAGAAGCATCGTCATTGAACACGAACGATTGGATAGCACTCGCTGATATCGCACCTAAAGCACCGTAAGGTCGAAATGTTGGATCAGTTAGAATAGAAATGATTGGTTTATGCATGTCTTTTGCATAGATTAGTGCTTCCATACAAAACGATGTTCGCTGATAAAGTCGATTGACAAGAACGACCAAAATATCGCACCGTTGAATTGTATTTGCACGAGCAGCCAATGAATTTGGTTGATTTTCATTTAAGATTTGACATGACAACTGTTGATCGAGTAAATTTTGTTTGAGTCGTTCAACAATGGTTATTTCAGATGAATGACTAACAAGGAGAATACTAGTAGTAGAACCAACAGGCATTGTTGTTGTTGTTGTTATATTATTATTTGATGCTCCACAACCCATGTTGATGGAAAGTAATTCAAAGAAAACACGCGTTATTTTCTTTTTTTTTCATTCTTTTATTTGCATGGAAAGAAGAAGAAGAAAAAAAGATTTCCATGGCAGTGAATCAATTGTTTGCTTGCCAAACACGTGCAACTACTTCTTGCAAATAATCGGTATAAGCTCGATATTCACCTCTCAACCAAACTAAAGATCGATACGGATTTGAACTTGTGCATTTTGGTCGCATTGGTCGTAGATTATCAGCTTTTGAACTGCTTGTAAGAGGTGTCCACGTCCATGTTTCACCGTTATTTTCCGTTTTACCAACAAATAGCTCATGATGCCGTTGTCCATCCGTTTGACTGATCAGTGGTTCTCCACTCACAGGATTGCTATTCGTCGAAACATAAACAATCGAAGGATCATCAGGTTCGATGGCAGCTAAACCTGTATAATCATCTTCACCGGAATAAAGACGACAACCAGCAAAAGCGAGTGGATAACTTTGCCAATTCGAACCATCCCATCGAGCATAGAAAAAACGAATATCTTCACCACCTTGACCAACCGGAAGATTAGCTGAATCATATTGAACACTATAAATGCAAACAGGTCGTTCATTTTTATCCAAAATGAGGTCAACTATCCATGCAACATGTTGTGCATCACCACGATAAATCACAGTACCTTGATCCGGTGAATCAAGTCCAACTTGTAACGACGATAATTTCTTGCCATCGGATTGATGTAATTGACCATCACGATAATAAATATGATAAACACTATTATCGAAATCACGTGGATGTCCTTCAGTGTAGATCATATGTATGGTGTCACGTTCGTTGGATGTATAACGAACGTAGGGTCGATGTTTTTGTGTGGATGGAACGTTGATGTAGATATTTCCTGTTTGCCATGTTGTTCCAAAATCATCGGAGTATAAATAAGATGGTTTATAAGAACCGTGAAGACCTCGAAAGAAATTATAAACACGGTTGGATTCACTTGGAAGAAGAAATAGATTGGAATATGTCAATTCTGTTGTTGGTGATGGAGTATAGATTTCAACAGAACTCAATTCAAGAAAAGATTTTGCATCAGGCAATGAAATACGTGAATAGTTATGTGGTTCTGTGCCATGTTTTGCATATAAAACGAGTAGACGTCCATCAGGTCGAACAAATAGAGCTGGTCCATCATGATCATCTAATTCGAATTGTTCGTGTAATGTAACAAGTTCAGTTTTTTGTGTTTTACAATCATAAATATGAAGTTCGATATTGCCGTGGCGACTTTTATCATGACCTCCCGATGCAACCGAGCCCACAATTAACAAAGAACCATGCTGAAGAGCTCCTGGTGATTCAAACCAACACCAACCACCATCATCATTCAATACAATTGTTTCACTTGTATGAATATTTGCCATCAACAATAATTACTTATCACGTCGTCTATCTCGAATTTAACCTTGTAACTCAAAAAGAGAGAGAGAGAGATAAACTTGGGTGCATATCTCTCATAGAACGTTAGAGATATGCGAGTGAATCTTTTAAAAAACAGAAAAAAAAGTAAATATAATTAATTATTTTATTTGAGTTCGATAAAAAAATTAGCTATTGGTTCGCCATCGTAATCTTGAAAAGGATACGAATCATCGTGATCAGCTCTCTTCCATAACCAAGTTTTTAGATGAACAACAGCAGTTTCTTTTGCATTGAGTTTCGTCGAGTAAATACGACGAGTCGCTGGATTCGAAGTTTGTGCAAATCCATATTGAAATCCTCGATTATCGCGTGCGTATCGACAAATATGTGCACGTAATCGAGCACCAATACCTTTTCCTGCGTGTTCAGAACTTGTTGCACCAGCTGAAAGGAAGATAACCATGTTCGGTTCGAGTGGACGTGGTAAATCATGTTGAACAAATTGATTACGCAGTTCGGTGTGGACATCGGCCACAGGATTAACTGATGTAGGACCTGGATACTTTTGACAATAGGGGAAAAGATCATTGGCGATCATTGTAGCAACAATTTCGTTTGTTGGTCGATATCGAACGAGAAACGAGAGTTTTTCATCGAGTACTTCCGTTACCATTGGCCAGAAAAAAGTTTCAAACAGTTGTTGACTTGTTCTTTTACGGAAAACAATCATAGGGTTTGATGTAGAAAATTCTTGAGCAAGTAATTGTGCACATAAACGAGCATCGGTTTCATTTTCGATAAGTGTAATCTCGTACGAGGTCATTTTAGTAAAATGATTTCAAACGAATAAAAAAACAACAAAAATATATCACGTGGCGTATTCTTTTATCTCTTTTTCTCAAACGAAAGATAATATTTGAATGAGGTCATGGTACCAATCAATGAATCATCGATTTATTTCCTTGTTTATAACATAATTCAAAAAAAATATGCGAAAAATAAGAATAAACAACAAAAAAAAAGAAAAAAAGAGAATTTATTATAATGATTAGCACTATAAGAAAAACAGAAAGAACGCAGAACATCGAAAATACATAGAGAATTAGAATGAAAATAGCTTTACAAAAGAGAGAGAGAGAAAACGAGTTGATTATACATCTTCTTTATGTCTTCTCGCTGATTTCAATGAAACGAATTCCCTTGCCAATTCATCATTCGTTCTGTGTGAGAGAATTCTCAGAATAGTTAAGCCCGTATCATCGAAATTAATACGTGAACCAAGTGGAACCCATGACGACCATGAGCCTTGTTCACAAACTTGACTCAATTTAATGACATTCAAACCAATAAGACGATCTTCACGCATAAACGAATAATCTTTAACTGCAATATTCAATTCATAACAATCGGGTTCTTCTTCATTACCCAAAATACTAAAACAAAACGAGAATAAACTTCGACAGAATCAAAATCGAATTCGATCGACTTACAAATAGAATGTTTCATTGTATTTTGGTATCCAAGTGTTGCTTTTAGTTTTAGTTGTTTGCTTTCGTTTTTTATCACTTAAATGCGGACCACACATCGCCAATTCGACGTACGGACGAAACATGCCCGTCGTACGCCATTTGAGACCATTGGCAGCGACAACTTTAACCGTTACTTTATGTTCTCCACTGCCTGGATGAGTAAATAAATCGACTTGAATCGAAACTTCGCCGAAGGATTCTTCTAATGCCGGACGATCTTGATCTTTTTCTGTTTGAATAAATGTTTTGATCAAGGAATCGGTCGTTTGCGTGTATAACGAGAGAGCATATTTCAATGATTGTAATTCTAGAGTTTTTTCGAGATAATTCTTCTTGAGACCTTGACCAGATGCGTGGAAAAATTCTTTCAAATCTTCCAAAGCTCGATCTAAGATTTGACATTGTTTTTGAGTTAAACTTCGGTCATTATCTCGACCCAATTCCTATTCAAAATTTGATTTTATTTGACCCAAAAAGAAGGAAAAGAGACAAACCCCAGACAAAAGTCGATAAGCATCTTCGAGTTTCGCAGCTGGAATTGTCAATAGATTCTTTGAATCTGCAAATGGTGGTAGAACGATCACTTTTTCCATAACACTAATCACTGATTTCCACAATTCTTTTAATAAACGTTTCAAAACAGTTTTTTCGCATTGATTAGCAAAGAATGTTAATCTAAACAGAAATTCATAAGAACTTTTCATAGACAAATCGAAATTCACCTTTGATCGAGATAATCGAGTAAAGATTTAGTAACAATCATAGCTTCAGCTCCTTTCTGCTGGCCACCGTTATTGCCCGGTCCAATTTGATTTCCTTTGATCTGTTGTAATTGTTTGTAAACTTCTTCGATCGATTGTCGAATCGTCGGTTCAATACTCTTGACAAACATGGCGCTCAATTCATCCAAAACATCGCTCAATTGTTTTTGTAATTCGTTCAAATGAAATTTCGTTTCTTCGTCTAATTGAGCTCCACCCATGAGTTCATAGAGTTGTTCTAAGTTTAGCCTCAATTGTTGAATATTATTCATTAAAATCGAACAAATATGATCTTGTCCGCCGACAGTTTCGAATGTTCGTCGTATGGCATTGGCATAACCGAGTAGAACTTGAGAAATTGTTACTGAAAATCGTTTCATATAAGTTGCAATCACAACTGGATCATGTAGATCGAGATTTTTAATGATCACATGACATTGATTGAGTTGAGTGAAAACATCAACGACTGATGAAGAAAATAGACAATGTTCAGATGTTTGTTGAAAGCCTGTTTGACGATCTTTTTCAAGTGCATTGTGAAGATATTCCATTGACATATCGTCGTTTTCATTTAACCATTGCATGACAAATGGTTCGAACCATCTAATTTGTTTTTTTTAAAATTATTATTAGTAAAATAAATATTTTTGTCTTTACTTTGGATATTCTGGAACAATGTTTTTCGATTCAGGAATGATTTTAACTGCTGTATCGTAGAATCGTTTGACAACAAATTGAAGATTCATGTAATCTGCGCTTTTTATATCACGACGTTCAGTCGGTATTCGAGCATGTTCTGAAGAGAGACAAAAAACAACACTATTTCGAAATTCATTCAATCGAATTCTACCTGCTAAATGATCTTTCAAATTAGCTGACAGTAATTTCCATAGATTCTCAGCACTTATATATCCAACATTGAGTTCCGAAGGAAATCTAATCGAAACAAAAAAACAACAAATTTTCATCTCAATTCGATATTTGTATACGTACTGATTCAAAACTAAACTGTATCGTTCTCGATCTTCTGAGATAATACAAGTTAAAAGATACATCAACTGATGCCAAAATTGTAGACTTCGAAGGCTCGGTTCGACGACATTCGTATTTGGCATTGAATGTTCTTGTGATATTTCGTCGTTTTGATCATGATGTTCATTGATTTGTTTGGATTCGCGTTTGTAAACTTCATCACAATTAGCAAAGAGAAAATTATATGTATATCGAATGCAATCTTTAACACAATCTTTAACAACTGCGGATGCACGCGGAGGAGAACTTAATTCTTGAACTTTCATGCGAAAGAATGTTATCGAAGTGAGAAGATCAACAGTGGATTTTAAATCTTGCATTCGATCGGGACTTGACGAGGGGAAATTATTCTAAAATTGACAAATCAATTGAGAATTTGTCTTTCTTTCAAAATCGAATTCTTACTCGATACATTGATAAATCAATTCGAATTGCATTGTGTAAACTATCAAGTACTTTGATAAATTGTGCTTTCTAAGAACAAAGAAAACAAAATGATTAGTCAAATGATTGTTTTGAATTTGTCTTACGCCAAAATTTGATGCGGCAAATTGATCTGCTGCTGATACGGCAGTTGTGGCTGTTGTATGTGCATAATAAGCATTGATATTTGCTAGTAGAGTACTCATCACAGCTGGTACACCCGGACACATATATTTCTTTGATAAACAATCGAAATGACTAAACAAAAATCCAACATTTTTCTTTTTTTTTAATTCAAAATAAAAAAAAAACGAAAAACTAACGTCATCGCTTGATAAATCGATTCGATTCCATAACGTATTGCAAATTCATTGACGATTTCCTGTGATGGTTCATCAAAATAAACTTTCCACGCATCATCCTATTCGAAAAACAAAATGATATTCGATCGATAATTGTCATTTTCTTACTCCTTTAGCATCGGGAATAATCGGTTGATCATTATTATTGTCGCACAATGCAAAGAAGAGATTTTCATGTAAACATGTGTATTGTTTATGGTATGGAGCTACTTTTTCTTCTCCTTTGATTTCAACGGATATATGAAGACGAATAGCACCAGATACAGCTGATTTATCGGTTCGTTTTTCTAAATTATACCAAACGTCCATTTCACCGCTCAATGTTCGAACTTCGATTATTGTTTGACCAAGAAAATCATCCGATTCTCGAGTTAATTTTTGCATTAATTTTGCTCGAATATCATCATCCTCGTCCCTAAATAACAGCAAACTCAGTTTTAAACGATGGTTCGTTCTTAACTTGACTTCACTTACCAAACTCGAACTTTAATTCGATCACAAGAATTATGGCATTCACTAAAAACAACTTTTCCTTTTAGGCAAAAAAAAAGTCATCAAAATCTTACAAAAAGAATTTTTCATTCCACGTTGGATTTAATTCTGAATAAACAGTTTTCGTTCGTTTTTTTACTTTACCAACTTGAACGGTTACGTATGGATCAGATGTACCAGATTTATCTTTTGCTATCAAACCTTGAGCACTTATCACTACAACAACATGAAAATCAATCCAAACAAACAATGAAATCATTCGTCGTACCAGTAATTGCCAATTTAGCTGACCATTTGGATGTACCATCGAGTACACTCTGTTTAACAGCTTTCATATGACCCACATGAGATTTTTCATCGACATTAAATACATCCCTAGAGACATGCAAAAACATTGATTATCGACAATTGATGAAAATATTGTTTTTTTCAACCTGATTGTCTTGAATAAAACAGGTCTTGTACTTTCCCTGAGTGTCATTTTTTCATGCATGGCTTCCATTAGACTCTTGGCTTTGTCATCAGCACCATGCTTCGCATTTTTCTGTGCTCGACCTATTCAAAAAATTGAGAGAATATTTCAACAATAAAATACAAGTGATCGACTAGACCTAACGCGTGTGTTGTGTTAAAAGCGTAAACAATTCGTGTTTAGAAAAGCAAAAAAAAATGGAATTAATCGAGTAGCTAAACCGCTGCATACGTGTCTCCTCGTTGATCTCGTCAAAATCATTTTCATTCGAATCAGAATCGGAATCAAATGGATGAGCTAATTTAACTAGAACAACAACAACAACAACAATCAACGGGCAATACGAAAACACAACATTCAAACAAAGATAAAAATCGTTTTTCTCTGGATGAGAACTTCTTCTTACGTTGAAGACAATCAGCGTTAAGCAAATCTTTGCATTTTTCATGACATTTAACGCCACATTCTCGGCATTTTAAACCTTGCCGAGCTATGCCCCATAGTAAACCTTCGCATTCATAACAATAAGTTGGATGTGTAAATGAACAAAACTCGAAATCATGCGGAGTTGTCAATGATATCGGATAGATTAATGCTTGTAGGGTTTTTTTATATACATGTGCTCGCTAAATGAGACCAAAAAAAACATTTAAAAAACGAGAATTTCTTTCAAGTAAAATCTTTACAAGTTCTTCATCATTTTGTCTGCCAACGGTACTTGGAACACCGGCTGAAACTTTTGCAACGGATATGCCCTAAAATCGAAAACAGTATGTTATTTAATAATGAATCCATCTCTCTCTCTCTTTACCATATCAAGACCCAATGGCACAACTTTTCCATCGGGTATATCCGGAGCACTATCAATGCAATTATAGAATGCATTATTTGTTTGTTCACCAGATAAATTGCTACAATGTAAAATGAAAAATAATAAATATAGGTTCGAAAATCATATAAGACTCGGAATTGTCAAGGGACTTTATTAAAAACTCATATTTTATTGTCGATTGAGAAATAACATCAAAACAATGAACTATAAATAGATTTAATGATGACGTCGTCAAGAAATTATCATTTTCAGTCTTGAGATATAATTAGTCTTTCAATAAATATGTACTCCCGACTTACTTTACGTTTGGATCGTTATTTCCATTGGAACTATGATTAAGATTGGCAATTCCAGGTAATAATCGTCTTGTAACTGGCGATCCACTAGCATCAACACCTGTACTATGCCTTAATTTCAACACTTGATCAGCGAATTTCCCGTGTGATGTCTAAACAATTACAAATATACTCAATTTTAAAAAGTAAAAATAAAATAAAAAAAACAATTTCATTGATGAAAACAATCAAAACTCACATGTCGATTATCTAGGGCAGAAAATGTCTTGTGACAAGGCGAACTCAATCGTTGACTCAATTTCTTGGCATACGATGAAATCTCCTGTTCGAATAAAGTTTTCGATCGTTGATGATACGAATGAATACTGTCATCATCCGATGCGTACATCGAATTATCTGTCATTAATTGTGGACAATTCGATAGACAACACATGAGATCCATTCGAGTGGTTCGACTTCTTTAGATAAGTATCGTCAAATGAAATATATTACTTCTCTTCTAATAATTTCCTCGTTTTCCTTTTCTTTTTTTTTCTTCTCTCTCTCTCTCTCTCTTCTCGAGCACTTTTATGAAGTCATGCAACAATTTCTTCTGATTATTCTGACGCGCATAGACCAATAAACAGCACCAACAACAGCAACAAAAAAAGAAAACTAATGAATTAAAGGAAAATACTATCAGAGCAGATTAATCGACAGTGAAGACCCACAAAGTTCGAGTTATCTTTATCCGAGATTTTCGAAGTATTTAAAGCGTCAATGACGATGATGACTCTTGATTAGCTTTCATTTAGAGAAAAACAAACACACGAAAAGTTTATTCTTCGATGATATCATATGTTTCAATTGTTTCTTCGGTAATCACCGGCATTGGCGATGGTTTGCTTGCTGGTTGAATGGTTTGGAGAACAAATGAACAAACTTTTTCTCTCAATTTCGACATGTATAAACGAATCATAGCTAAACGAGAGAGACGAGACAGATTTAAACTGGTTTTGCTTTCGAAGAAAAACGGTTCGGGTTGTTCGTCGAATAGTTGAGGCAATTGACTGAACGATGTTCGATGATGAGCTTTGGTTAGGAGAAATGCACGAGGTGTGGCGTGTCGGAGAAATGTCCATTCGATACTTGAAATGTCCATAAGCGAGAGATGTTTTGATGAAAGAACGGCTTTTTCTTGAGATTTGAAATTGAGATCAGTTAAACTTCGATGAAATGGACGTTTGATTATTTGATTTTCACACAAAGATTCAATGTCGAATGTTAATTTCGGTGAAATCGAATTCGTTTTCAAGAATTCTTCAATTGTAAAATCACAATTTGTCATTGGCGTCACGACTGCACTGGCAATAACTGAAGATTGTCGTGATGAGATCATACGACCGCCACCACCACCACCCGATTGAGACAACATATCGAATTCAAGAAACCGATTACGTAGAATCTCGGCCATTTCATTGACATCATACGTTGACAATGCATCAGATTCAGGTAAATGTCGAGCAAAATCCGACCTGTCCCATTCTAAATCGTCGCCGTTCAAACTTCCGCCAACACCCGAGGTCGTTGCGGTCGAACGACGACGAGATAGTTTGACAATCGAATTTGAACGTGATGCCGGAGTTGAATACATTTTTTTTTATTTTTATATTTTGTAACAGCAGTTAGTCAGCGAAAGTATTTATCAAACCAACCGAACCAAAGAAAAAGAAAACTTTCTCGACGTTTTTTTCCCTCGTCATTCTTTTCTTTTTTATAATAGAAAAAAAGAAAATTAGAGAAGAGCGGCAGCTGTTACAAAACACAGTCCATCAGCGATTGATGATTTATCAAATGATGAAAAAGTCAATTTTACTGAATGTGACTCATCAACATACGAAAACCTAGTCGATACACAGCAGCTGGCTATGTATCGTTTGCGCCGCGATACGAAGCGAAAATCTTCTTACTTGATTCAATTGTTTGACTGATCGTACAGCATCGAACCATTTGACCTTCGATGCTGATAAAGGATTACTCGTTCGTTCGGTTTGATTATCTGGTTTTTGTGCAAGAGAATGTTGACTACTAATGGAATAATGATGACTACTGAATTCATCTTGTTCATGATGAACAAAATAATGGTTTCCATTTGGACTGAAAAATAGAAAAACAAAGAACGGATGATTTTTATTTCAATGAATGAACAAAAAAAGAAGAAGAAGAACATAGTTGTTTGATTAATCAATTCTATGAAAAACAAAACGAGCTAATTCTTTTGAGTGTTTCAAAACAAACGCATGCAGATATTTGTTAGTACATTCAGTGATATCTGCTTGGGGATAGAGATTGATCATTTGTTTGGCGATGTCATTCGGCACCCAATGATCATTCGTGCCATAATAAAACGTGAGTTTAGACAGGAAGGATTTTATCAGTTGATCGTCACGTTTGTCGACGACAAACATTTCTTCGCGAGCCATTTGAAGAAGATTTCGAACTGTTCGAGGGTTTAATAAATCATAGAGAACAGTGTCGACTAAAATCGAACGATCTTCGTCGGGTGACGAAGCAAAAAACCAGTTGATCAATTTTCGTTTGATCGATTCGAATGGAAATAAAAATTGAACGAGTAGACAGAGAAATGGCAGAAGATAGATGTAGATCGGATAGAATCGAACGAAACGTTGGCCTGCAGAACTTTCTTTCATTCGTTCGATCGTTGGGAAAAGGAGAAACGCTCGATCCAATCGATTTTCAAGTCGTTCGAGCATTTTCAACACCATGTACGCGCCAATCGAATGGCCGATTAAAATCAGTCGATGATTCGGATTGTTGGGCAACAATTGTTCGATAGCAGCTAATTTATGTTCGATTTGTTCTTGTAAACTGAAGCAATAATCAATCGGTGGACTGTGACCAGCTTGAGAGATGACCAAGATGCAAATTTCCTCATTGAAATAATTGTAAAGTTCATGAGCAAACGGAATGTAGAAACCGCCGAGACCGGGATTACCCGGAATGATAATAATACTTCGATTGGATCGAGACGTGCTGCCTAATTGGTAGATATGCGTTGGAATCTTTCTGATTTTGATTATTTCTTGTTTTGAAATCATGTTTTTTTTCTTTTTTCTTTCTTTCTTTTTTACGCGAGAGAATTTCTTAGAAAAACAAATCTCGGGTTAATCTATAAGAGGATTAATCAAAACAAATTATTTGAAATACGCATAAAAAGAAAATAATGTCAAAAAAAGTCAATGTAACACTAATCAAGCTCGATGTCGAAGTAATCAGATACATGTTTATTCAATCTAATAACCTTTACTCGACTTTTGTTAACAAAAAAAAAAATTAAAAGCGGAGTTGCCGTCTAGACTTTGTTATTTATTTCTTCTGTTCTTGTTGTAAGTAATTCACGAATGAATAACATTCATAGGCGAATGTTGCAGGCAAGATAGGTAGTTTTCTATTGGATTACAAAAGTAGTGTTATCAACTATGACGAGTTGATACACGTGCCATATTGTATCCGTTGTAAGTGAGATTCGAACGTGAGACCTAACAGATTTCTATTAAATTAAGCCATCCAACCAAACAGTTGAAATCAAGCATTGAAAAATAAATTACTTAACCGTAAATATTTGATGAGAATTGAAAAAGAAAAGTTAATCATCTGATCTAACGCTGAACTCGAATGGGATTGCCGAGATGTGAATATTTTGACGTAGAAATGTAAAGAAAGAGAAAAAAGAGGAAGTAAATTATCATTTCGAAATCATTCAACTGAAGGAGCAAAGAAATTTAAAATATTATTTCAACATTGGAGAAGAGAATTGTTAAAGCAACTCACATGATATTTTTAACAGATCGCATTACATTTCGATACCAGAGAACAACCGATGCTAAATCGAAATGTTCATCATCGTATTTGGGATATTCGCCGGGATAAAATGAATTAATATCACGATTAGTTTCAAGAAAATCGTCGGGGGAATTTTCGTTTGTTTTCTCCTCGGTGTCAATTTCATGATCGATTTGCTGTTCAGATCGATTTTCATTCGAAATCGATGATGTTCGATTAAGATAATTGTATTGTCTTTGTGCATAGGTTTGAATTCGGTTGCCACGTTGTTGCAACGACAACAATTTCTGATGGATTTGCTCATCAATCGACTGATTGTCTAGCTGATTCGTTGATTGTTGAGCAAGAAACGTCGGATAATTATGCTCGTTGACATATTGTTGTTGTGGCACATCCGTATAATTCATGAGTCCACTCGAATGATACGGATTATGATAGAAAGAATGATCATTAGTCTCGTCATCGGTTGCATCATCGTCATCCGAAGGTGAAAAACTGTGATTAGGCTTGTGTCGTTGTCGTTGTTGTTGTTGTTGTTGTTGTCGTTGACGAAAGAAATGCGATGGTATCATCGAATGCGAATAAGAAAGAGAGGAGGAAGTATTAGCAAGTGTATCACGCAACCATGAAAACATCATGAACAAGAACGAGAGACACAGTAGAGAAAACACGCGTTCTTACTCTTCTTGTTCTCGTTCTCGTTTTTCTTAAAACACTAATCCACATGCAGGAATACGAGAAGAGAATATTTTCTTCAAGCGATTCAACCCAACGTTCTCGTTTCTCATTGTTCTGTATCCTATCCTTTCTCTGTCCTCTAGGCAAGTCGAAGACGGAGAAGAAGAAGAAGAAGAAGAGTGAAAAATACGAGAATGCGTATTTGCTCATTAATAAATTAGAAAAAAAAACGACATTGATTTTCTTCGTCTTCTCGCGTTTTTTTTTTCTTCCTTTCCTTCACTTGGTTCGAGCAAAGTTCTCCTCTTTGCAGCTTGAAAACGGTTTTTTTTTCTTTCTTTTCCTTTTGTTTTTGCATTCTCTCTCATTCAAAAATATATTAGCTGGATAACAAACTCAGTAACTTATATCTCGCGTTCTTTTCATTGCTCATTTTGACTGAAAAATGAGATTGTCTATCTTTTTCTTCGTCTTCTCTTCTTCCTCTTTGGATATATAGAAATACAAAGATAAAATCTCGGTTAATAAACTTCTATTCTTTCTATTCTATATTTAGAATGATCGATTGAACTAATCAAAGTTCGTTGAGGTGGTAGTCGAATTGAACGGCAGAGGAGGAAATCGATTGAGTTTATGAACTATTCATTACGTCGATTGAGCGTTTTTCTTTTTATATTATTTAAAAAACAAAAAACTAGAAATCATGTCTGCACATGATTGATGATCATTGAAAACGATATCTTTTTTATTGTTTCACGTGAGCAAATAAAAAACGAGAAATTAGTAATCAAACACATGCAATCGAGCATTTACCTGAAAGATGTCGTTCTCTAATCATATCAGACAAACATCGAAAACCGACGAGAAAACAACACATAACGAAAACTTACGGTTGGTCATGTTGAGGATCGGTTGTCATTTTCTTTCGTTGACTAACATATGAAAGAGGTTCTTGTTGAAGGAATGAGTTCGTATTTTTTGCTGGTTGATCGGAATTTATTCGTCGTCCGGGATCACGTATGACTGGCTGAACAAACGCTAATGGTTTTTTAGTTGTCGATGAATTTTCATTTATCGATGAGATTGCATTCGAATGAGACATTGATGAAACAGGATAATTTACATTGGCTTGAGAATTTATCGGATAGGAGACATCGGATGTGTAATCACTATCATCCGAAACTAGAAACACAACAATGAGCAACTCAATTCAATGAGAAAGAAACTTACAATGTGAATGAGAACGATGACTCAATTGACGATAATTAGGTGGATACTAAACAAATAAATTCAAATTCTCTTTTTAGAATAATAGTAAGAAGAGAAAAGCAGGTGACGAAGTTTTTTTCTTTTTCTTTTTTTTAAGTTAATTAACTTGTGAAAGAAGTTTTGTTTTTGGAGGAGAAACGAATGGGAAAATTTGCTTCGAGCTCTTTTTTCTATCGCGAGTTGGCTCGATCGAGAACAAGAAAATCTTCGTTTTACCTGGATGAAAACTTGTGTACACCAATTGTCTATCATTGAATTAAAATACAACGAGAAGACTTATCTCTCTCTCTCATTTAATCAGATAGACAGAATCGAGAAAGAGAGAAAAACACGTTAAGTTTGATTATTTACAAATAAAATAGAACAATCTGTCAGAAAAAAGTCAACATTCTGTCTCAATAAAAAAAAGAAAGAATAAATCGCTATTTAATAACTATGCTTCCGTTTCTGTCAGATCAAACACGTAGCTCACGAAAATAAACGTTCGACTTTCCAAGGACAACGAATAAATATTGATTTTTTTTTTGTTGTTGTTCTTATCAATCTGCTCGAAAGATTAGTTACAATATATGAGAGCAAAGAAACGATGCGACAGTTAGTTAGTTACTTCGGCCTCAGTAATCTATTAAATGTGCCGTTTGCGTATTTCTTTTTCTCTTTGTAAAATATTCAATTAGGAAAATGAAAACGACACACATAAATTTATCATTTCTTTTTTTCTTGAATTAAATATTTAAGAAAAGTTTTGCTTCGTTTGAAGAAACAATAAATACGATTTTGAAGACTCGTTGACTTACTTGTTGATCGGAATGGAGAACTGACAGTGAATTGAGTTCATCGAATGTTACATCCTTTAATTGACGACCCTAAAACGAAGCAAATCAACAGTCGAAATGAGTCTCGTGAGACGAAAGTTAAACATGTCATGACGATCAAACGCTGAACATCCAATGTAACGAGATTACTTCTTTTCTCAGACCTTCCCTCTTCTTCCTGTCAAAGCTTCTTCTTCTTCTTCTTCTTCTTTTTTCTTTCTTTTTCTTTCTCTTCGCGTCTGTTGATGGCACCGACATTCTGTAACTGATCATTGTTAGCATCGTGAAAATTAAAAAGTCGTCCGACAACGACAAAACTCAAGGGAGCAGAAAATATATGTCTATATTAAAAAAAACACAATACTTCTTTGTCGAGAATTTCATGGAGAATTTCTAATTTTTCGGTTAATTCTTTTGATTCTTCTTCGGTCAAATCCGAAGGTAATTCGACGTAAGTTCGAATGAAAATCGAATGGCCAGTCGGATGACATGTTCGAGCCACTTGTCCTTGCCGATTGAGAATCAATTCGGCATCGAGAACGATCCATCGTTCGTGAGCACTTGAAAGACCGATGTTGGTCGATTGATCTAAACGAATGTGACACAAACCGAGCAGTTTGTCCCAGAATTGACCGCGTTCCCACAGCTCGATCTGAAGGCCAGCTGACCGATCGGGAACATCGCTGCAACAAAAATCAACTTGAATTTTGATGGAAAATGAGAATGAATTCGAGTTTTACAAGTAGAATTCTTGTTCCCAACTTGGATTTAAACCTTTGACAACGGTTGTCGTCGATTTGACATTGTCGATTTTCAAAACAACATACGAACAACTTTCATCTTATTGAAACAAAAACAAAGCAAATTTTGAAAGGAATCAATCGTGAAAACAAACTGTCCGAGAATTGGATTTTAGCAGCTTTGACTAACACACAAAGTAGAAGTGATGATGACGATGTTGACGATGACATGAAGAGATCTTCTAATCATGAAATCGAACTGATTTTTTGCCAACAAGAATTCACTGTCGAATGTGCACAAGGTACCGACATACACTCATTTGGAAAGCAAAAAAAACATCGAAGACTTAATAAAGCTAATCCTATTTGCTGGTCCCGATACGATGTTGTTGTTGTTGACTTGTCACTCACGAGATTTTCCTAATGGTAAGAAAATTATCCAGTCAACGAGCGGATTTTCATCGATTATCCCGAGTTTTCCACTCGAATTTTCTTTTCTTTTTCAATTCGACAACACTCATCGAAAAAAAACAAAACGTTCTTTTATTTCGAAATCAAAGCGGCATCTATAACTGTTGTTGTTGTTGATTTTTCCATTGATTGGTGGGCGTTCTCTCTCTCTGTAGTTTCGCAATTTATACACAAAGTTTAGTCAGTCAGTTAGTCAATAATATAACGATGGCAAATCCGGACGCGCCATTCGTCTGGAAGAAGAAACTCGAAAAAAGTGGCATGACGAATGTTTCGTCGAAGAAATTAGCGAAACTCACAGCTCAACGTGTCGAAGACAATAAAAACGAGCTAGAAAAACTGAAACGTCAACGTTTAGAACGTGAACGCGAACGAGAAGCAATGGAAGAAGAAAAACAAATCCTTCAACGTGCCAAAGAAGCCGAATACCATCGCGAATGGATCAAACAAGAAGACTCATTTCACTACAATCAAGTTCGTCTTCGATCGAAGATTCGAATCTCCGACGGTCGAGCAAAGCCCATCGATCTACTCGCTCATTACATCAACGAAGACGACGATGATTTAGCCGTCGAAATGCACGAACCATCGAGTTACCTCAACGGTCTCACTATCCGAGATCTCGAAGATCTTCTCGCCGATATCAAAGTCTATACCGAACTCGAAAAACAACAGAAAACAAATCAACCGTTCGACCAACAATATTGGCAAGACATCACGACGATTACCGAAGATGAATTGGCCAAACTAAAGAAATTATCGTCGCAATTGTACAACGATCAACGGATCGACGATCGACGTGAAGGAATCAATTCAGCTGTTAATCAAGATGTCAATGAAATATTCAAGAACAAAACTCCTCAGCAATTAGAACAACTCGAACAGAGAATCAAATCAAAGATTGAGAACGACACCGGCATTGATATTGCCTATTGGGAGTCGCTTCTGACGCAATTACAAGTGCATACAGCTCGAGCACGGCTTCATGATCGACATCAGTTGACGCTCAAACGAAAATTACAGAAAATCAAACAAGAACAAGGCATTTTCCATGCGCCGACATCGAGCTCGACGATAGCCAAGTCGAAAGAAAGCATGGCTGAAGATCTCGAAGGCAAAGCCATTCACGACTATCAAACCGGTCGGTATTCGCCAGTGTTAGTCGAGCTCAATGATCTCGATCTCGAAATTCAGAAGTGTTGCATCGATGAGACCGATGATTGGGACAAACTAATTCAACAACGAGAATCTGTACGAAAATCCGGCACGGTCAAGCCAAATGTTGAAGATGCTTTCGAAGCTTTTGCTCGAACGATGGACAGTTTGACCATGGACGATTCCATGGCGAATACTTTCGTGCCCATGGATGTTCAATATCTTTGGTCGGACAAATATCGACCGAGAAAACCACGAGTTTTCAATAAAGTTCATACGGGTTATGATTGGAATCAATATAATAAGAAACATTACGATACGGATAATCCGCCGCCGAAGACGGTTCAAGGTTATAAGTTCAATATTTTCTATCCGGATTTGATCGATAAAACGAAATCACCGTCGTATGGTCTTACGGTTTGTGAGGATAATCGAGATTTTTCGATTTTGAAGTTCCGTGCTGGGCCACCTTATGAAGATATTGCGTTCAAAGTTGTGAATAAAGAATGGGATTATTCGCATCGACATGGATTTCGATGTCAATTTCAAAATGGAATCTTTCAACTTTGGTTTCACTTCCGAAAATGGAAATATCGTCGTTAAACTGTTCGTTTTTTTTTCGCTTTTTTGTCTGTGTTGTTCTTGTGAAATAAATCAGAAGTCTTGGATATGTTGAACTGAAATTTCATTTCTATTTTTCAGATTCGAAAAGAAAATGGTCTGTGTTCCTTGTATTTTCGTTGGTTTAGCTATTGTCATTTGGTGCAAATTTCTTGAACCGTATATTCGGCCAATTTATGAAAAACTTTGCCAATATTATCCTCCGTTGAGAATTGTTGGTACTCAGTTGCAACTTTGGGGAACCAAACTCGAACAATTCGGAGAGAAAATCGGTATTCGTTTACCACAATCATGTCCAATGCCAAAGAGAAAAACAGATGCTTCGAAAGTACGGAAAAGCAACGAACAAGTTTTTCGAAAGATGTTTTTCTTTTTTTTTGTGATTTTAGTGTCCAGTAGCTAGTGGAAATAATAATAATAAATTATATCCTGATTTGAAAACAACAACTGACGAGTCAGATGTTCATCATCGAACAACAACAGTAGAAAATACGATCGATTAAAAAACTTTTTTTGTCGTTTAATATTTTTTAATCGTGCATTCTATTAAATGTTGTCTAACCCTGCGAAAATTTCAAACAAAATTCTTTTTGTTTTCATTCAATAAACATTTCTCATTCATCTAACACTACAAAAATCTGTCATTATTATTAATTTTGATGGGATTTGAATTATTTAACAGCTTGATTGATTCTTCAACCGTTCGATTGTTTTGACTGAAATAAACTTGTAAATAAGACGCTCAGATATTTTGAACGGAAAAAAAATCGTGTGACATACATCTTACTAATTAGAAATCAAAGAAAAATCTGAGAAAATTGTTTTGAGAAATTTCCATATAGCTGAGTCGAAAGATGTGAAATAGCTTCAAGTGGTAAATCTTCTGGAAGTAAAATGGGCAAAAAAATCAAAATGTATTCAAAAATTGTTCTCATGGAAGTGAACCCAATTTCTTTGGCTAGCGAGTTTGGACCACTTCCGGCGACCGATGTTGATGCACTTGGTATCTTTGAATATTTTCCACAATTCCATCGAAATTGAAAATCTTCAACAAATCTTTTTTATTGTTTTTCGTTTTTTTGTGTCATTTAATCCTGAAAAATAAAAAATATTCAAACTTGAAACTCAAGCAGTTTTTCTAGATTTTTAGTTGACTTTTCTTATTTATTTAAAAAAAGTAAAAAAATATTAAGACGATTTATTCTCTATTTTCTCCGATTCTCGTTTGATTGATTCGTATTGAACTAGACTCGGCAGACCAGGATTGAGCTGCAGTGAGTGTGAAAGAACATCTTTTGATAGATCATTAAAATCGACCATAATTCTGATCATCATCGTATTGTCACGAACATATGCACTATTGTCATGTTGAATTAATGAAAGAGGTGCAAACTTAGGCAATCCACTGCCAACATTCATTTCTGATGTCGGTCGTTGAAAACTATTGGATTTCGTATCGGGTCGAAATGAATCTACAATGTGCTTTCGTTGTCCGGTTTGATCGAATAGAGTGAAAATGATTTTATATTTAAACGGAAATTCGAGAATAGAATCGTATTCGCCACGCATAAGAACGAAGAAAATCGATAGATGTGTTCGTTTTCCGCTACCGTCGCCGGCTAAAAACAGACGAGCTCGCATTTTATAACCAAACGTCGATGAATAGAATGCTGGAGAATAGATAGATGTTTGCTGACCACTTTGAGCAGCACCTAAGTTTTAAGAGGAAATCGTTATACTCTTTCATATTGGTTTTTTTCTCTCTTCTTACTCGTTTTTTGTTGAAAATCATCGATTTTCCATAGGAGAGTTCCGTCGTACGAAGCTGATCTGAGCTCATTGACAGTTTCTTGAAGTGATTGAAGTTGAAGCTCGAATGCTGATTGATTTGCTGCTTGAGCATGAAAATAGGATTGCGTTTGTTGAATGACTTCTTCGACTTGTGAAACATTTTTCGAAAGTTCATCGACTTGAGTCTGTTGCTGGAAAACTGTTCTGTATATATTTTGTGCTTCGTTATCCAAAGATTTAACAGTTTCGGCTAAATTTTCAATCGATTTCAATGTTTGATCGTCACATCTGTTATTTTTCGATTGCAACATTCGAAGTAAACTATGTTGATGATTTAAACTTAAAAGATGATTTTGTTGATCAATTCGTCGGTACTAAATCATTTTCAAAATGATAATCGTATTTAAAAGAAGAAGAAAAGTCTTTCATACTTTATCTGAACAACCGTAAGGTTCGAGTTCACAAGTTAACAGTGCTTTTTCACAAATCAATTCATGCTGCGTAAAACTATTTGCTGATTTGAATGTTTGTCCACAAAATTCACATTTGATTTCTGAATGAGATTCATTGAGATGTTTCTAAATTAAAAATTCGTGTTTCAAAAAAAAAGAAAAGATAATCAAATGAATATCTACCGAATAATCTTGAAAAACACCAGTCCATTTACATAGAAAACAGTTGATTTTTAAATTCCTCATATCATTCTCACATCCTCTATCAACAGTGACCTTTAAAAAACAAAACTCGAATCGATATATTAATCTCAATATGTCTGATTTTACTTTATCTATTGATGTTTCTTCTTGACAAGTTCTGCATTTAAATATCTTCGATTCTTGATTTCGAATACAAGCTCGACAATATCGATGACCACATTCTAATTGACAAGGATTTCTCAAGATGAAATTGCACAAAGGACAAGTGTATGCTGATAGATCAGTTCTATTTTCGGCATCAAAACCAAATAATGTTTCGTCATTCTAAAAATCGAAATTACTGAAATCGAAACAAAAACAAGAACTTACATGTTGAATATTCATTTTTGTTTTATCTTCGAAATACAATTCGCTTCTAAATAATAATAAAATCATAAAAACTATTGAGCTATTATATAGCAAATCTATTGGGTATTTGTCATTTTTCTCAAAGTATTGCTTATGCAATGAAGTAGAACGAGTGTGGGTATACCTATGTCAAATCAAACGGTAACTGTCATCATTCAGTCACGATTCATGATTATTACGAAACGATTCAAAGAATGTCTAACTATGACTAATATTTACGCATAGAAAATTACCTCATCGTTTAGTTTCTGTTTTAATAGAATGATGAGAATCATCAGGACATTCGTTATATATCTTCAGAGAAAGATTTCTGTCAAAAATTTCCATTTGATCATTGGGTAATTTTTTTACCAAGTATGAATACATAAAACATCATTTGGCTTTTTCCGACAACGTGTTTTTTATGACGCGTTCTCTGTGAAGAGGAACGATAAAAGAAAATATTTTCTTTCTTATGTCACTTTCCTCCCTTCTGTGGAAGGGTGAGTCATTTATATTCGCTGAAGTTCGAGGTTATCGTGTTATTGTATATACGTCCAAAGTTAACTTGAAATCGGTTAGTTAATCGAGATGTTTTGGGAGATTCAAAAGGATTTTTTGTCGTTATTTCGTCGTGGTACTGGTTGTAACAATTATCTCAATTCAATCGATGGTTTAAGATCATTAGCTAATCTTTCGATAGTTTTCGTACATTTATTAATTATTTACACGGCCTTTGTTCTTCCCTACCCAAACAAACAATGGCAAGAACTTCTCATGAGTTCAGCTTTCGGGTTAAATAATGTGATGATCTTTGCATTGGAAATCTTTTTTATGTTATCAGGCTTTTTACTCACATACAAATTGCTCAATCATTGGAATCGATTTTCCTATAATAAACAATCGTTTCTCTACAAAGAATATCCAATATCAATTCTCAAACGAATCTTTCGTTTTTGGCCGGGCATTCTCTTAGCATTCGTCATGTTATTCGTTTTCGGCGAACCATTGTATCCCAATGCCGGCTATTTATTCGAATTTTTCCGACAAATCAACATTTGGATGTTCTTTCAAAATTATATTGATCCAGACTATTGGTATACATCACTTGCACCTCTATGGTCGATTAGTTTAGACATGCAAATGCATATTCTTCTTCCATTAGTACTTTTTATATTTTATTCGAAAAAGAATTTATCATTTATTTACAATTGTTTGATCGGATTGTTGATTGTTTCGGTTATTCGAGGTCTTATTGTTTACGATTCAAGTCGAATGGCAGTCGGCATCATTGGCGTTCGTTATCCGTCATTTTTACTTTTGACACCGAGTTATTTTCTTCATTGGGTCGAATCGAAATATAATCTCACACTTTCATTCGATATTCCAAAAGAAAATGCTGCGAAAGCCTTCTCTCAATCGATGTATTTGCCATTGGAAGCTCGTTTCGGTAGTTTTATCATCGGTGCTATGTTAGCTATTCAAATCCTACGAAGTCAAAAACATTCGAACGAACGAAAAACATGGAAAAAATATTTATTTTATTTCTTAATTGTATTTCAAATCTTAGCAATGTTTCCTAATCCAAATGAACTTCCGCCGGACAATTTTGTAACAACATTTGCTCTATCTGCAACTCGACAGATATTTACAATTGGCCAAGCTTTTATTCTTTTCACTGCACTTTGCCCATTGACACATCCATATCATTCGTCGTGGCTTAGGAAATTCTTTTCGCTCAACATTTGGATTCCGATATCAAAATTAAGTTATTTAGTTTATATTATTCATTGGCGAATTGCATTTGAATTAGTTTTTCGTGGACCGTTGAGATTTAAACAATATTCGGTGACACATGCGTCTCTTATTGCTTTGCCGATTGTTTTAGTTGTTTCACAGATCGTAGCTGCAATTTGGTATGTGCTCGTTGAAAAACCATTTGAACGTGCTGTTACATTTTATGTTTTCAACAGAAAATCATCTCAACAACATACTTTATAAACTTTTTGTTCGTTTTTTTTATTGAACTAAAGAAGAAAATTGCTGTTTTCTACTTTATAAAACAACAAGATTATTTTATGATTTTTACTTTCTTAAACAAAAGAAAAATAACGTTTTTCACTATCTAAATATTGCTTCAAAATTTTGATTGTGGGAGATAAATCTACGGGAAAAACAGCTCTTCTCAAACGATACGGCGCAATAGCTGTCGGTTGTTTGATTCTGTTTGATGTATCAAGAGGTTCGACATTTGAAGGTGCTACTGAACTGAAAAACGATTTAGATAACAAAGTTAGATTGCCTGATATGAGTCCTATTCCATGCGTGCTCATAGCTAATAAAGTGAATACTGATTGTTTGTTAAGAATGAAGATCATGAATTTGAATTACATTGCAGCGTGATTTGCGTAAAGATGGATTGGTGAGTAATGCTCAACTTATGGATGAATTCTGTCAAGAAAGAGGTTTCGTCAAATAGTTTGAAACATCAGCTAGAGAAAATATTAATATACAAAAGGCATTTCAATGTCTTATTGATGAAGTAAACATTGAATATCATTTTTTAAATAAATCAATTTTTGTTCCCTTTTCTGAAAGAAAGGGTTATATGCGAAAAATTCGCTCTAAAAATCCATAAAGTTTGTCTATCTGTCTGTCCCAAACCAATCAGATTTCAGCATTAGAAGGATAACAGATATTGACCACTGATAGGTCGAACTTAGTTGAATCCTAGATAATCGAGGTCGGGCAGTTCGATTCTGGATACATATTCAAGGTTAAAGGTCAAAAGAACATCTATCTGAGACAAACTGCCATGACGATCGTTTCGACTGAATTTTACAGTCTCATCAGATGGCTTAATCTTGGATTATGCGTATGGGATACATACTTGAAATCTGGTACTGGTGAATTGCTGACAGAATTGAGAAATCAATATGTGTACAATTATGGTCGGAGGATATTCAGTCAATAGTATAATCGATAGCAACAAATAAAATAAGTGATAATACAACTTGTATGAACTAGGTGGTCAATA
>ERZ778019.1721-NODE-1721-length-26405-cov-12.635825_pt1 | contig 26405 bp, 35 predicted proteins | sample MGYA00375749_ERZ778019 | MGnify/ENA primary metagenome ERZ778019 (study PRJEB29350, sample SAMN05389821) | bioreactor metagenome | isolation source: Ammonium sulfate bioreactor | place: South Africa: University of Cape Town | collected 2014-03-17 ... | reverse complement strand
CTATTAAGATTGACTTCATGCGGCGAAACGAATGTGGCGGCTAGCGACATGTGTACAACTTTTGAAGAGGACGCCACAGATAGTGCATAGTTAGCGAACGTGTGTGCGTTGTTTATTTGCATGAAAAAAAAACAGACAATATGATTATGTTTCTTTTATTTATATAGATTTTCATCAATGTTAACAAATGCTCTCATACAGATCGTTTATTTATCATTGATATCTATCTCATTGACTTATTCAGCATCAGTTCCAAAATTGCTATTGATTTCATTCGATGGTTTCCGATGGGATTATCCAGATATATATCAATTACCGAATTTCAATTTATTATTAAAACGTGGTGTGAGAGCTAAACATATCGATAATAGTTTTGCTACTGTGACATTTCCATCACATTTTACTATTGCTACTGGTTTATTCGAAGAAACTCATGGAGTAGTAGCTAATCAAATATATGATCGAATTTCGAAGACGTCAGCTGTTCCAGAGAATATGACAGATTCGAAATGGTGGTATGTGAATAAAATTTTCTCATCGAACCGTTGTTAACATGGCTCTCTTGTTTCATAAGGTCACAAAATCCGTACACGGAACCGATTTGGATTAGTAATCAACTAGCAAATGATTCTTTCGAAAGACATTCAGGTGTTATTGATTGGCCTGGTTCAAGTGTGCCTGTCAATAATCATAGACCGGATAAATCTACAAAATATGATCCAAATCGAACATTTGAAAGTGCACTCAAACAGATATTCGATTGGTTTAGGGATTCCGAAAGTGCTCGAATTAATTTCGGTGCTATTTATCATCCAGAACCGGATAATACTGGTAGAAGATTTTCAACAAATAAAAAGAACGAGCTTTTTTTTCGCTAATCTATTCAAATATGTTCAGGTCATGTTTTTGGTCCAATTTCTGATGAAATGAATCAAACATTAGCTAAATGTGATGGTTATATTGGTAAACTTCTTGAAATTATTGATAGTGATGAAGATTTGAAGAAGAATTTAAATGTTATTATCACATCCGATCATGGAATGCATGATATTGACAAAACACATAAGATTAAATTAGAACAATTTATCGATAAATCTCTATATTCAGCATATGGTCCACGTTCATTCGCAAACATATTTGTCCATAATCGTAATTATCTCGAAAGTGTTTTTCTTTTTCATTTTGTTTTTGTTATTGTTGTTTCGAATTTAGAATCTCATATCGATAGTATTTATAAAAATCTCTCAACTATTCCAAACTACAATGTCTACAAAAAAGCTCAAATACCACGTGAATATCATTATCAAAATAACATTCGTATTGGTGGTAAGAATTCAATACCAAAAGAGAAAACAAAAAAATGATCGATTTTTATTTCTGTTGAGATCTATTAATTGTTGGAAAGGTTGGTTATGAAATTATCCTTTCTCAAGATACTTATCGAGATGATCTTCAAGGTGATCATGGATATGATAATCGAGAAGATTCCATGCATCCGATATTCTACGGTTTTGGCCCAGGATTTCGTCAAAATTTTCTAGCTGAACCATTTCGAAATGTTGACATCTATCCATTGATGTCCTATTTACTTCGATTAAATTTACGCACTACGAATGGTTCATTGTATAATGTTAAACAAGTACTCAACGATTTTTCTCTACCTTACTCGTGGAAAATTATAGGTATAAATTGAAAATTAGCTTTGTTTTCTTTGAAAATTTTTCTTCTCTTATTATATAGTTTCAATTTATTCGATTCCAGTTGTTTTATTAGCCGTTGTTTTTATTGTATGTGCATGTTTACATGCGAATCAAGTGATCTGTATTCCACCTCAAGATGGACCTGTTCAATATCGATTGTTAAAAATGAATGAAGACTCAGTGATTAATCTTGTTCTCAGTGGAAGTGAAGAGGACGAAGACGAAGATGAGGAAGATGAAATATTTTATAACAAAAACGAAAATTCTCATGCGTGATACAACGAATCTAATTATAAAATCAGTATTTATTGAATTTCAATATCTTTGCTTTCCTTTTGACAAATGACATTTATTTTATTTCTTGAATTTGTTAATAATAAAGAAAAGCTATTTAAAATTTAGTTCTTGATATCTGTTGGTGCACTTACGTACATATATTAGAATTCATGTAGTATAAAGCGTCTTAATTATATCTCAGACTTCAACATGTCAAGCCCATAAATCTTTTCTGAGAAGAATTACAGGCAAGACATACAAAGAAAGACAAGTATTTTCATCTTATTCATGGAGAATGTTACCGGTTTTATTATGTCTGTGATATCGCTGATTATCAATTTGTTATCTTTGATTGTATCATTTTATATTTTAATTTATCTGATTTGGAAAGTCTATCGATTACGACAAATCAATACTTTTCTCACAATGATGAGTTATGTTTCAATTGTTATATGTAATAGTTTTAATATTTGTTTAAATATTCAAACAATTCTCGGCGATACAAAACGTTTCATTGTATCTGATTCGACGACTTGTCATATAATTGGTCATATGTATCTGTTAGTTGGTATAAATCTACTCGATAGTTTTAGTATTCAATCATTTATTCGAATGTTGAGTATTGTCTATCCGACACGACGTTTTCTACGTTCATTGAAATCTATCATAGGTTTTACTCTTATAATTTGGTTAACAGCTGTACTTCGTCTTTTGCCAGTAGTTTTTCTTAAAATCATAACTTATCAACAAGCTGATTATATATGTGTTCTCAATTTACACATGTGGATAGGCAATGTTTATACGAGCTTAACTGTTTATTATATTACAATATTTCTTGTGATTTTGTTCTATGTACAAGTCATACGATTTAGTCGAAAAATTGCACTTCATAATCGAATTCATCGACGAAGGAAAGTCACTCGAAATGCACATGTTCTTCGACGTATCGTTCAAATTGTAAATATACTTCTTATTCTCGGTCTACCATCAGCAGTATTTTGGATTATTGATATGATTACCGGTGAATTACACTATCTTACTTATCGAATTCAAGCACTATTTCTTGCTCTCGGCATGTTTATAACAACATTTGCTGTTGTTTTAACAAATTCAAAAATCAAATATATTCTACCTTTCTTGAATCGACAACATTTAGCTCGTGTTGCACCGCTTGAACTTCAACAGAATACGATCAACAGATCCTCGATAGTTCCATAAGAAGAAGAAAAGAAAAGATATATTTCTTAGTGGTTCTTTTTAAATCTTCTTTCTATATTTCACAAGAAAAGAGTTTGAATATAAAATGTTTCGAATTTCGAATAAACAAAACAAAACAAAGAAAAAGAAGAGAACACAAACTGACAAAAACAAACAAACAAATCATGTCAAAAGCAAAAGAGAGAGAAGAAACATCATCGTTCAGTTTCTTGTTTACGTGCAAAATCAGAAAAGTAAAAGAAAAATGACTTAAGAAATCTGTACATAAGCGACTAACGAATAGTCTAGCCTGTTTAATGGCTGTTCAAGATAAAGAAAACGGGACGTTAAAAAAAAGAGAGAGAAACAAACTAAAATCTTCCAATTTGACCGACTATCACTGATAAATAACGACGAAAAACAAACTATCAATCGATTTATGTTGTTCGAGCATTTCGCATCAATGGTTTGTGTATCATAGCTGGTGGTTCACATTCATTTGTTGTTGTTGTTGCTGTTGATGCATTCAAATGGTATGAATTCAAATCCCAACATGTTGCACAATAATATTTCATACATTTAAGTGAACGACAAAAATATTGACCCATATTCGGACACCATTGACCATTGGCACCAGCACATTGAACACTATCGGATAAATAAGGATCAATTTGAATCTAAAAATCAATTGCATATAAGATATTATTCAATGAAAACTCCGATTTCAACAACATACCACTTTACAGAATTTATCACATTCAATCATTAAATAATTCGCTGTTACTGCGGCATAATAACTATGTGCATTAACAAAGACCACTCGTCCCGAACCTAAATTCAATTATTTCGATTTCGTTTTTTATTTAATTTATTTCTTCTACCAATCGGATATTTATTTCTATCAGTATCAATAGCTGCATATTCCACATCACCAAATAATTCATGACAAATACGTGCTAAAGCAAAAGCTGTCATCATTCCATGTAAAGCTCCAACGAATACAGTTCGATTGATACATTCAGTTGAATTGAGTCGTTGTTCCCAATTACCGTAACTATTCGATGTATAATCATTTTTAGCCATCCATTGAGAATCTTCCTGAAGAGAAAAAAATAAGTTCATATTCATCTGTCAACAGCGGCTGTTCTCTTACCACAAACCATGGAATGATTTGAATCTGGAAAAGACAAACAACAAAAAATTAATAAAGTTTTCAAAAAAATAGAATTGTTTTTTGAACGTACACTTTTTCGTCGTGCATTACTTCGATGACTGTAAACATCGAGATAGTATTCACAACGACCATCGTCTAATGTACGATCGGTTTTTGTTGAACATGTATGTAAAATCTTATGAACTGATTCTTCATTTTCATAGATCGCATAGACAAAACCTGCACTAACTAAATCGAGAATAAAAAAAAAGAAATAGATAGATTTTCGATTGTTAACCTTGCTGTTTGATTTTACTATGATTTGATGAATGTCGATGATTTGAATTATTATCTTTATTCGGCCATTCAAGTCGAACAGAACCGAAATTTTCTAAACGTTCTTGAAGATCTCCTAGCAAAAGATAATTTGATTTTTTAAATTAAATTCTTTATGATTATTTACTTGAATTGAGGTCATGCGGTATACCACCGAGAAATATTTTGCATGATAATGCAGGTGGTCGCATGGAGAAAATACGTGGTTGAACGGGCAATGGCGATGTCCAAATAAGACCTGGTTGTACTTTACCAAAATGTTCTATTCGAAGAAAAAAAAACGAAAATAAAAAGCGAAATTAGTTGGAGAATGATTATTTTACGAGTTGCTTGACGACGTTCTTGAGCTGCTGCTCGTTTTAATCGATTATCTTGATTATTATTCGCAGATATCTAAATCGAAAAAATTTATCCCATTAGATTTAAGAAATAAATTCAAATGAACGTACACATCGATCAACAATTGGCGCGTCTTGACTTGATGCAACAGACATACCGGTTGACGGTGTACTACCCATGCCATCAGTAGCTACTGATGATGAACGATACGAACGACCTGACAATGGTCTAATTACAAAAAACATTGATTTTTTATTTGATTTTTTTAAATGAAAGTTATTTACGGAAGTAACGGTGTCGATGCTGTATTTCGATAATCATAATTTGGATCATACATAACATCATTACCTGATGTCAACGGAGTTGGATAGAATGATACAGCTGATTGATAATATTGTATTGTTTGACTTTGTTGAGTACTACACATAGTTGTTGTTTCATGAACATTTTCAATAGCTAAGCAAAAAAAATCATAAACATCAGATTTGATTTTTTGAAAATAGAAAAACATACAAATTTCCATCAATGGCGATATATGAGACGGTTGACACGGTACCGGATCGCCTATTTGTTCGAGATATTCTTGAATTAAAATATCAATAGCAGGCTTTCGAGATTCTTGAGTTGAGAGAAAATCTAATAAACGATCGATTGCTGGTTTTTCTAAACATATGAAACGCATTGGTTTCATTTTGAAAACTCGACTAAATTTACTAACCAAATTGATATTCAGGAGCAATATAATTGCAACGCACTGTCCGTTCATTTTGTGATAAATGAGACATATTAACAAAGTGTTTATTTTTAAAAGATTGAAAACAAGCAAAATTTGATTTCGAATTCTAAAAGATGTGAAATAAAAGTTAAATGACAATGAATATAACTTATGGAAACAATGGCTTATATAGATATATGTCGAAGAAAATAAACAGAATATCGAAAAGAGAAAATATCTAACGCACGCCTTATTTGTTTTTACGAGGAAAATTCTTTCAATGGAGGAATGAATGCGTATATATATACCCTCTCTCACACACACATACGCACATATAATGAAGAAGTAAATTCGTTTCCTAGAAAATAAGGATACATGTCATAAGACATGTCATGTGACTTTCGATTTGTGACCGTAGTGACATGATGATGTCAGACTTGTCTATTCTCATTCAAATGTCGACGAAAATATAAAAACAATAGCATTGGAAACAAGCCAAATGGCTGCTTTTTTCTCTTTTTTAAATACGGAATTTTCGAAATATTTAAAGTTATTTGTAATGTTTGACAGAATATAATTAACGATTCATTTTACGAGATTATTTTTTAAGTCAATTAAATTTAGATCTGTACTTTAATCGTACATCTATCACACTATATGTAGATCATCGATCTTTCGTTTTCTAGCTTCTACTAGAAAACACTATCCGACGGTTCAAACAAATCTCTGATTCGACCGGTAGTAAAATTTTTATTCCTGTCGACGAAGACGATTCTGCACTTAACGCATGCATGTGACTACCATGATTTTTTTTTCTCTTTTTTTTGTTGTTTCTTCATACCAAAGATAATTTTCGACGAGAATCTTCGGTAAGAAATTCAAATCTTCTCGTATGACACGTGTCTTATTTCTTTCTTTTCTTCACAAGTGAACATAAAATGTCCAATTGTATGATTTATGTCTTCCGATAAATGACGTCATTTACGTTTGCATCGAGGTCGAATTCCTCATTTTTTTCCGTCGAAAAGGAAAATAAAAGCGAGAGAGAGAGAGAGAGAGAATCAGAGAGAGAGATTATATTAACACTTGATTTTACCCGGTTTTCATTCATTTACAAATTTTTAAACGATTTTATACTACAGATCCGTCTCCTATCTATTTATTCGTTAGTTATTCATACGTTAAAACAATGTATCTCTATTCACCAGGCAAATATTCGACGAATCGATCGTCGACGATTTCAAATAATTTCTCTCGTGAAACAGCATTCGATCCGTTAAATTACGAGTTCGATGCTGAAACAATGATTGAACCATTTACTTATTTTCAGTAAGAAATTTGTTTTTCATTGAGATTCAAAATCAAAAATTTTCATTTTTAAGTCATGGTCCAGGTGAAATTCGTCGAAAATTAACCGGATATTCATCACCAACATTAGCACATCATTCATGGTTAACGACCCATCATCATAGTACACTTTCATCACCCGATGACAGTCCACAAAGTTATTTTTCTCCTGTTCTTAATGAACCCATGAACACATTGATTCGTTCGAAAACTCCACCAAATCTTTCTCAAACACAATCAAATCAACAATCTTCATATCCAAAAACAATCTGCAGACATTGCAAAAGTCATAATATGCCCGAATGTCTCTATACATGTAAGTTAATTCTCACATATGCAAAAGCAACCAATCTCTTTTGTTTTATTTTTGAATAGCTCATTCAATGTACGATGAAAGTGGTGCTATTTTTTGTCCCGTACTAAAAAAATGCCATTGTGCAAATTGTATTCGCGTCGGTAATTCGAATAACATTCGTGATGATGATTCCGATGACGATATTCATATACGTTTACCAAGTCATTCAACAGATTGTCCGCCTTTTTCGGGAACTTCGTCACGAACGAATTCTTATCGTATGAATAACAACAACAATTTTTGATCGACAAACGTTTTTTCCAAAACTTAAATATTAATATAACCATATATATCAAAAAAAAACACAACAAACAATTCGTCTCAACTCGGTTTTGCTCAGCTATTTTTTGTACAACGAAAAGTTCTCTTTTGTTTTGTCTTTTCCGTCCAATATATCGTACAGATATGAAATATGTTCACATTCTTGTTTGTATGATATTATTTTCTCTTGTTTTTCTATGTGTGTTTTGTGCCTCCTAATACTTAGGATTTTCATGTTTCGTTTTCTTTCCACTTTCGTATGTGTACGTGTTTGTTTTTTTTTAAACATTTTTTCTCTTCTTCTTCTACTTTAAACTTTAAGATCTTTTAAAGATTTTACTAACATGATAAAACTTTTCTCAAAAAAAAAAGAAACATAAAACCAAATAAAATTCGAAAATCATCAACTTGATTCGTTTTCTCTTTCGTTTCTTGGCTTCAAGTACAAATATATATAACGAGTTAAATGTACTTAGCCTCGAACGACCTCCAAAGTAGATAGATATATATTTTTTTTTAAACGAAAATAAGTAGAAAAACAAAAGCACAAATCGAATTATCAAACATAACTTTTGTACAGTCGTCGAACTGACAATGGTTTCGGAGTAATCGTTGGGATGATAGGTAATGGTGGTGAAGGTGTTGGAAGAACCAATGGCGGTAAACTATTGACTGATGAATAGGGATTTTTGGAAATTGGTTCGAACGAATATTCTGTTTGAATTGAAAAGAGTTTTTCTGGAAGTTTATTTTCATTTTCTTTCGTAGATTGTTTTTGTGATTTGAATGATTGACAATGATTTCGATTTGTTCGTGTTAAAAGAATAATAATTAATATTGAAAGAATAAAAATAATAATCGACATTGGAATAACAATATAGAAAAGAACTTTGGTATTTATTTGTTCATCTGAAATTGAAAATTATTCATCTTTTCAAAAAAAAAGAAAGACGCTCGTTCTACCGGATATTTGATCTGTTAGTGACTTTTCAATGGTTATCGATTGATTATCGATTAAATTCAATCGAATATCGTCATTCGATGCACATTGATATCGCGTAAGAGTACTACGAAAAATAAAACGAACGAATGAATTGAAAAGAAAAACAAACACCTTGATTATTCAATTTCGTACTCATCCGATGAGATCTGTTTTATTAAACAATCATCTGTCCAGCAAAGTAAACAGAGTTTATCTTGACATTGCATTAATTGAACAGCTAGAAATCCGAGATAATTCGTGATAAGTACAATATACGCATCGTTCTCGCTAAAATAGAACGAGAATATTAAAAAAACTGATGTATATATATATATGTATGCAGACATTCTTCGATAGGTTATCGATTTGATTGCATAGCGCATGTGTATAGGCAAAGTTAATTCTTCGAAGATTGTCGTTCGAAATGTTCGATCAGTAAATGCCGTTAGTAAACGTCCATCACCTAACAAACACAAAGCATTTTTCTTTTTTTGTTTTCAATTTGTTTGTTTTTACTAGTGCCAAGAAGTAAATAATAAACATCGATATTATATTCTAGAACACTAATCGATGTGAAAATATCGGTTGACATCGTTTCAATTAATAATGGATTTGATAGATAAGGTTGAAATTGTTTCTCGGATTCGACCGTTTGACGATCGATAGGCGATGGAATTGTTTGACTACAATTAATAATTAAATCCGATAGATCTGAATTGATTCTCGATGATTGTTTCGATGGTGCAATGAAAACATCATAGAATTGTTTGTCAAGTATGAATAAACATACAGCCGAAGCTGTTACTGTTGAACTAAAGAATAGACATATTTCAATGAGATGAGATCGATGGAGAAATTAAAATTTGTTTACTTATTCGTTGTAAATGTTGTAAAAAGTAAAATAGAACCGTTCGAAGTATAAATTGGATCGACTAGAGCAGCTAGAAATAATAACAAAAAAGTGATACTTACATAGATAATATAGATTGAAAATGTGATTTACTGAGAATATGAAAGACAAATGCATGCGATTGATCGAATAGATTGGTTGAACAATTGAGAATAGCTTTTCGAACGATTTCAGTTCGATTTGAACAAGTCATAACTAATCGTGAAACGCGATTCTTTGAAAAAAAATTAAACAATTAAAATTATCGGAAAAACAATGGCAAATAAACATAAATCTTACAGTTTCCATTTGTTCTGATGTTTCAATAACTCCAAAAACGGCTTTATTATCATATTTAAAACCTCCAATAAAATACGAATCTAAACAATAAGTCGATAATTAATTTCGATTACAATTATTCACAAGTGTTTACTAGGTCTTAAGGCATATAGCAATGTTTTGCCATGAGTAGCACGTATTGTCGGTATATAATCGCCTTGATAGCCAGCTGTGATAATATTTCGATGAAAATTCAACATAACATAAGTACTTTCAGAATCAATTGGCGGATGAGGATCACGTATAAGTAGATGCTCATTAATAAATGACATTGTTTGTAGATTAAACGATCGAATTAATGGACGATGAGCATATGTGCAATAGACATCCATATTGGGATTATTTGGTAATATTCGAACGTGTACAATGTCATTGTAGCATTTGTCCTTTGAATTTTTGATAATAAGAGAAAAAAAGATTTTCTTCTTTCGTTTTACTTTGCTATTCCATTCGTCGAGACATTCAGTCATGGTTGTTTGATCAACAGGCCATGGATATGAATAAATCTCAACCTAAAACAGGTTGTTTTTATTTTCGAAAAAAATTGTGTTTTTTTTTCATAATAAAGATTTTACTGTCGAATTTAATAGATTTGGTTTTAAAAAAATTAACATTTCACGTGCTCCATAAATTGCATAAGAATTATGCCACATGAAAAATTTCATATCAGTAAAGATTAATTGACCATTTGAATGATTCGAACCTAAAAATATTTTATATCATTTGTTCGTTATCATTGATTGCATTTATTAACTTACTTAATTCGTAGGATAATCGTTGACGAAATGTCAATGTTTGATGCCAACCATGACAAATACTATTCGATATGATTAATACTAACGAGATCACAAGGACTCGATCTATCCATTGACTATCAAAGTTCATACTTCATCTGGATAATGTATAATCAACTTCCATTAACTAAAAGACAAAACGATCGAAGTATATAATGTTTATTCTATCGAAGGATATGTATATATATATATAGATAGATAGATATGTAAATGTTGTTGTCGTTCAATTCAAGTACATGTTCAATCATCTTGAAATGATGAAAAAATTGTCTATATAGTAGCTTGAGAAAATGACTATGTAAGTTTAGTTAGTAATAATCATGTATACTTATAGTCCCGCCTAGTTGTCTGATGATTCTTCATCAATATGGATTCAGATGTGCATACGTACGTATAACCATTGATCAATCTAAGACGTGACTTATTACATTTTCTTTTCTCTATTGTTCATCTATATTATTAAGTAAATCGATGAGGTATTACAACGAACAGTAAGCTGCAAATTTATGGATGCTATTGCCCTATGGCTATGATGATGATGATGATCATCATCATCTTATAAAGTTTCGACACAATTAATTTACTGAATACTAATTTTTAATCGATGTTCAAGTGGAGATCGAAAAAGAGAGAGAGAGAGAAAAAAAACTGTAATTTCGGAGACGCATGTTCAAGTATATACTTATGCATATAAATAGATGTGAACATGCATAAATGAAAGCAAAAGAACATATCGCTCACTGAATTAATAATTTTGTTGGGGTCAGACAAGATTTTTCTTGCTAACAAGTTACATTTGTATGTGTATGCGAATCGATTTCCTTCGGGCAATGACGAGAAAAAAAGAAAAATCAGAATGATGATGTCTTAATCGAGATAAACAGACAGGTTCAATCAAATCAACGGACATGTTTAACAAAAATTGATTTCGTATACTTGCTTATTGAAGATCAGAATCATATGGCATAGTTTTAGTGACATTGAATATCGAAGAATGAAGAGAATGTGTATATACAAGAGAAAGAACAAACTAAAGCGAGAGAGAGAGAGATTAATTGCTTACAACTGGTGTATACGATGAGAGATAAATCGTGCAATTGTATCTATGATTGAAAGCTAGGAATGCTTCATCATTTGACAACTATGTAAACGTTTTGACAAAAATTGCACTAATATCTACGAGACAGAGAGGGAAAGAGGAAAAAAAGCTTTTTTTTATATTCTTCCTTTTCTCTCTCTCTCTTATTTCTAACGCATTTGAAGTTGTGATTTTTAAGTGCTTCATCATGTCTTTTTCTTCTTGTGAATCAACAAACTAACTTAATGATGTAACTTACAAAATTTAATATATTTATATAAAACTACTTTAAACGATACCTTCGATTTCTTACAAGTATGTTGAAAGATTTGATTCAATTGTCTCTCTCTTTCTCTCCTTCTCCTTCGCTCGTATTTAAACCGATATCAAATTCTATCTCGACTTCCGGATGAATAAATACTTGTGTATGTAAATATCTCTATCTCTTTGAATTTCGACGTACGTATATCGACACATCATCTATCAGATCTAACTCCAACAAGAACGATTGCACAATAGATCACATCATCAAGAAAAGACGAACGCATCATGTTAAATTAACGATGATTTTTCTTTCAACGGCTCATTTGTACAATTAGTTTTTTCTTCGATATAATAGGAGTTCATCAGAGTTTGTCACGTTACATTGACAGTCAGTGTTAATTGATCATTCGTGGCGTTGAAAGTTCACCATCGGTAGTTTCATCTTTTTTTTCGCTCGTTAATATTAAATTACTCGAACCTTCTTCGAAATCTTCATCTAAGATTTTTTCAACTAAAAATTCGTAGATTTCTTTTCTTTGAACATTTGTAATTTTAATCCTAAAGCAAAAGAAAAACGAAACGAAATTCAATTCGATACTATGCTCTTTTTCCTCTGTTTACCATTCACAATGCCATGATGTTGTCTTAGCACCATCATGAAATAAACGAATCCTCTTGATTTCACCACACATTGCTAAATCATCAATATAGAATTCATCGATTTGACCTTTACGAAATGGTTGAGTATTATTCGAAGATTTATCTAAAAGAATTGGTCCATAGACATGATTCGATATGGAACAGAATAATTGCAAATAAATTTGAATTGGTATATCGATATCATGAATTTGTGCATTTTTATTTCCAGTTAAAATATGAACGATATAGGTTGGCATTTTAGCATAGCCAGGTTCTTGATTCAGTTTCGTATGTATAACTGTTCGTTTGTCCATGGCATGTGCACCAAGCCAACGATTAATTGGAAATCTTTGAAAAATAAATGAGAGATGTTAAAACAAAACAAAACTTCGTCTACTTATAAGTTTTGCTTAACATTGTCCGACCGAGAAAGTCCCAATTAGCAGTAAGATCAAGTATTTCAATCATATCACATAGCCATGATTGCCATTCGGCTACTTCGAGACGTAATTCAATTGAATGAATCTATGAATAATTGAAGGCGAGAAAAAAATCTCAAAATTGAATAATTAGTTAGTTTTTTTTATTTGTACTTCGCCAAGTCGTTTGGTACTTTTTAATTCAATTGTATTTTCACCTCCTGCATGAATCGATCGAGTCGAGCCGAAAACGGCATCATTTAACGACGCTTTGTCACCATAAATCGATAGGAATAATTTACCACGTAGATTTGTTTGTGCAGGTAGAACAGCTTGAGTTTTGATAATAACAGAATAGATCCAATCTGAATCAGAATATGAACGATAAATAATGAACATTTATTCTTTACCAATATCATCTTCTCGTTGACCGAGAATAGTTACAGGATTATCATCAGTTTTATCATTAAACAGTTGATCGACATCAAATCGATAGGATAGACCAGTGATTTGATCGGTGACAATCATTCGTTCACAAAACCAAGAAAATGTACCAGTAAAATATATTTGTAAAACTTTTAACTAGAAAATTAAATTTAGAAATTATTTTTAAAAAAAAATTTCTTCATATTTTGTCACTTCGGACATCGGCGTGATTTTAATATCAAATCGATCTTCTTGTCCTGGTTGAAAGATTATTCTTGCTGAATTATTCGTTTGTTCTAATAGAATTCGACTTGAATCATTCAATGAATCGATCAAGACTATTGATACAGCTGTATCAATATCAGTTGCTGAATGAGCTACTGTTTGATTGCCAGTTTTAACTCGAATAGTATAATTCGGTATGGAACCAAGTTCATACGCTACAGTAACATCAATCTCTTTTTCAAAAAAATATAAATAATATGTCCGTATACCTGATTTTCTCGTTGACAAATCTGTTGGCACATGTAGAACTTTTGAATTTGTTCCAAGATCTTTATTTAAACATTTTTCAATCACAAAACTACACGCGAAAGAAACAAATCATTACTTGGAAATCTGGTCAATTCTTACTGAAATAATTTATTCGTTGTAATATCTTTAATATTAATCCAATCGATACACCAATAATCCTCTTTTTTTCCATTATGAAAAATATCAATCGAACCGATTTGACCAACATTTGAAACAATTTGATTGATTTCAAATGTATCGATTTGATTCGAATTTAAATAGAATATTTGTTCACATGGAATATGTAGAACGAGTTCAGGTGAAACACCCGTATCACCATATAATTTCAACGAGATATAAGCAGAACCGAAACGGAAATTTAACGAAGCACCTTGTTCACTTGTTCGAATTTGGATCAAATAGATTATGCCAGGTTTAACACCGGATTTCCAAGTTGTGATCTTCGGTTTATCCGATGTACTGGATTCGATAATGTCATTGATTGGAAATCTATGTTATTTGAATAAATATTTAATTGATACTAGAAGAGAAAGAAAAGAACTACGTTGTAATATTATTTGTTTTAACATCTTGAATTTCAATTGATTCACAAGCCCATTGTGTATTTTCACTATCGATTAGTTGTAAATCTATTTTATGCAACTAAACAAAAGATTGGTCGTTTCCTTATTCGTATACATATTTTTTCTTACTTCATTAATCGATTCATTATCACAATAGAAACTTTCATAAAACGATCCTGAAAATAATCGACGAGAATATTCGAGAGGAAAAAACGATGTCGATTTGTCGCCAATCAAACGAATTAATACTTGAGCATTTGCTGTTGTATTAGTCAAAGTATTTAGTTGGGTTCTATATCGAATACGATAGATAGGAGCTGAAATCGAAACTAGTCAAAGTATAATAATGATAAATCAACATGACATACGTGATTCTCGAATTTGACTGTTATTTAATTCTTTTAAATTATTAGAATTCATATTTTCAATGACAGCAAGTTTATATTGTTGCTGTAATTTATTTTTATTTATTTTCGTTCCATAGTATATACCCATGAGATAATCATAAATGACAATAGATTCATATATATTTTTGGTATTTTTATCGAAATAAATTAAAATATCTTCTAACTGAAAGGATCAATTGATAAACAATGATTGTCTGAATAAATATTACTACTAACTTTTCCTAAGCAGCAGATACCGTAGAGAAAATAATCGAGAGTCTTTTTTGTTTTTGTTGAATTGTTTAGATGTTGATCAATTAAAGAAACGATTTTCGAACGATTTCTATCCCCTCGTAATTGAATTTTCAAGAAATTTTCTTTCGGATTAATGTTTTTATTCGTGTGTAAAATGATTTCATATGACGGATAAGCGGCATCATCTCGTGGTCCAGGTAGCGAAAGTATTACTCGACCTGTATCAGCTTCGAGATCGATATATGATGGTAATGATGAATCAGACTTTTGAAATTCAACACCCAATGGAAAACTAGCAAAGTAAAGCATCTCTTTTGCTTTGTTTTGTTTTATGTTGATTTTTAGTTTACTAACTGAACTACTTTCGAAGTAGCTAGATTTTTTATATCAATATATTCACATGTCCATGGTGTTGAATTTTCCGTATTCCAAATACGCAATAGATTTGGCTATGAAATTTTTCTTTTTGTGTTGAGAATAAAAAAGAAAAATTTGATATTACCAATCCAGTATCTGGTATTGTAAATGTAAATTCATCGGTATTCGTCGATTGAAATATATCCGAACGATTTGTTAATTCATTTAAATAAATTACCGGTGAACTGCCATAAGGACCAGTAAAAAATACATAAATCATTGGTGTGAGCGTAGAATTGACCAACGTTTGTGGACTATTTTTAATAGTAATCAGAAAGTTTGTTAATGGTCTTGTAGAAATTGGTTCAGTTAACGAAGCTTTTCGTGTTGTACTTGATGTTTCAGTTAAATCTGAATCTTGTTGATCGCCACACCATCGATTTATTGGATAACTAAAAGATTCATTCAATTGAGTTATATATGCACATCGTGAAAACTAACCTCGTTTTAAGATTAAAAATTGGATCGTAAACATAGATTGTTTCACAAAACCATTTACAATCTGCATCGACATTCGAACAACGAATATCAGCCGCACGAATCTATTGATATCAACAAATATTCGAAATTGATTTCATTCAATCTTGTTTTTTCACTTTGCCGAGTTTCTTTGTTGGAACATAGAAAGTATCCAATTGACTCGTACCAAACGGTTTTGTATCACTATCACATGTTAAAAGAATCCGATCAATCGAACTTTCTTCACCCGTTAAAGTTAAAATTATATTTGAAGTATCGTTTAATGTACTAAGACCCGATTTAATTTGAATTGTATAAACAACTTCTGATTCTTCTAAAAGAATTAAAGAACATACGAACAAAAACAATAGTTTTTTTTTATATCAGAAATCAAACTACGGCAATTGAAATCAATAACTTCATTATAGATTTCATATTTTCCTTTGAATCTAACAAAATCAAAATCTATGCAATCGATTTTCATTGAATACCAACGAACCGTATACATGTTTTTGTATCAGGAATAAATATTTCTAAAATATCAAAATAAAATTTTGCTTCTTCACTTGTATGAAACATTGTGATTCCTTTAATCTAAACAAATACAACATAATCATCTAGTTTTCTTTGAAATTCATTCTCTGAACTTGTCCAATATCTGATGCAAGAAATAAGAATTTATCCTTATGTTTAGTTTGAAATGGAATTTTATTCCATATTGAATTGTGCAATAATAATACCGTCGTAAAACCTTGTTCACCACGAAGAACAACTTTAAGTGTATGTTTATCCGATGTGTTCGTTCGTGAGGTTAATAAAGAAATAATATAATGTTTTGTTATTGATAAAAGATCATTTGATTTAGGTTTAAAAGTATAATAATCGAATTCATCATTTGTGTCGGGAGATTCTTCATTCGATTCAAAACTTTAAATGATAGAGATTTCAATTTTTGTTGTTCATTATTCAACAGAAAAACTATACTAGAAATAGCGACCTTGGAGAACATCAAGTACAATGATTTCTTTTGCAAGACAATATTGAACCGATTTTCGATTATATCCAAGTAGAACAGAATTTAGCTGCATGTTCACATTGTGAAAGTGAGAGTGAGAAGGAAAGATCTTACTGGTGTTTCACATCCAGTTGCAATCGATAGAACTGATACATAGTTCGATTGAATCGTAATTGTTTCTTCAATGGGGTTTGTTAACGAATTTTGACAATTGAATTGAATTTGAATAGGCACTTTCTTTGGCTTGTCTAATAGATCCGAACCAGTAATCCATAAGACGAATGATTTTTCTTTGAAATACATTTCTCTCATGTATTATTAATAGAAAACCAGTTATTATGTACTTAATTGAACTTTATTTAATAAATCTGATGCAATTGGTGTTTCTAATAATTGAAGATTAGCAGTGAGAAGTTTATTAGTTTCAATCCAATTTTTAATTTCAACTCTATCAAAACAAAAAAAAACAGAAAGAAATAAACAAATATTGATCAATGACGATGATTTACTCATAATATCGTCCACGATGAATATACATTTTCGAAATGAAATAAGCACTATGATGTTCTGGATTTTCTAATTTCATTTCACATGTTTGCAGTGGGCCTACATCGAGCATTGTTAAATGACAGATATTCGTTTTTGAATCGATTTTTAGTGGAACTATCTGATTTGATTTGATATTTAAAGGATGAAATGTTGTTCGACCGTATTCTTTATGTTACATAAATGCATGTCTATTCGACAAGAAATGATAATATATGTCTTACTTCCAATGAGATCAATCGATAGAATCGAATGTTCAATATCACCTTTGGTTTTAGATACTTCGATAAAGAATTTATATTTCGTATAATCTGAAATACTATTTCGAAAAATGAGAAAGTAAATTTTTGTTTATCACCTCGTTTTGGTTGTTGAATGTTTTTCTGTACTCCTTTAGAAAGAAATCAAATTATGAACTGAAGAAATAGTTTTATTTTGTTTACTCTTTGGTTCATAGCCTGGCAATTGATTTAATTTCAAAATTAATCGAGTTCGTTCATCAGCTAAATTCGGATGAAGCCAACGTTGTACTTCAAATCTACTTATATCATAATTCGGCTGTGTTGTTTCGAAATCTTATTCTCAATTACTTTTGTGAAACATTCTTCGTCGGAATATTAATATCAATCGATTTAATAAATAAACCTTGTTCTTTTTCAGATACAAGTTGAATTTCTAATGCCATAATCTAGATTCTCTTTGACAGTTAAATTGAAAGCAATAAAAAAAAGAAGACATCAACTACTTCGCCCACATCATTATATTCAAAATTCATTTGCATTCGTTTATCAGATGTGATATGCAAAGGAAATACAGGTGATAAACAATGACTCCCATGAAAACGAATGTTACATTGAAGATTATCTTTGAATTCATTCGTTTCATATTCAATTGCAATCGAACATTGAAGTAAAGAAGTTTCTATTAGGTGAAAGAGAAAAAGAATAAGTACAACGAAATAGTTCACATACGATTGCGTAAGTCATTCGTCATTTTGATGATAGTAGATGATTAGAACGAAAAATTAAAATAACGCAAAAAAGAAAGATGCCGTGACCCGGGATCGAACCAGGGACCTTCAGATCTTCAGTCTGACGCTCTCCCAACTGAGCTATCCCGGCGATTTAATTATATAAATTAAATAAATCACATTTTTCAATATGGCGCCTTACATTTGTTTTCTCTTAACAATGTTCAATAATCCATTGATGCACGCAAACATTTATTTGCCTATTATAACAATGTTTTCCTCCTATTTCACATTAGAACTTCGTTCGATTCAACGAAATATGTATCTTACATTATCATTCGATTACTGTATGAGATATTTAACTAAAAATTCAATCGGTGGTTGTTCATCATCAAAAACTGGTCATCAAGGTCGATTACTTCTCATATCATCCATGGATGAACTCAAAACACAAGATCCATCATCTTCTATTATTATTCTCATTCCTTCGCGAAAAGATCTTCTCGAATATGCTATTCAACATTGTCCATTTGTTGTTGGCATTCTTCTCGAGAGTCAAACATTAAAAGATGATCATTTCACAGAAGTAAATCAATGTCCAGAACATTTCAATAGTTCAACAATATGTTCGATTCGAAAGAATACGAATGGAATTGATTTTCGTCGAATAATGATTAATAAACCGATTTTTTTATTAACAAATCAAACGGTTGTCGAACAAATTAAAGAGATTTCGATGAATTCAAAAGGAAAACTCCTTCATGCACAGTTTGATCTTTGCATTTTACAATAACAACCATCAAACTCTTTTTTTTAGTATGAAATCTTATCCATTTGCTGTCGAAAATGCTGAAATATGTAATCGACGATCGAAAAAGACCTATTTCAGTAGGATTTTCTTCAATTTTACAATTGGTAAATCGAAATTTCGTAGGTGAAGCATATTTTCGACATTATGCAATTAAATGTCGTAGTCCAATGATAAATATCGTTTGGAGTACATTGAATACTATTTCAAAACGTCAAATTCGTCCTCCTAAATCTGTCATAATTTTCTATACAAAAATGGATTTCTTTTCGATTTTTCAACCAAACAATGCCGGTGTACAATCGACTGCATACGGTGTTATTACTTTGCTTGGTTTAGCTTGGACTCTCGGTCGAATTCATCTCAGTGAAATACTCATTTCAGATAAACATACGAAAGATATTCTTCTTGTTTTTCTTAATGGTGATAATTGGAATTATTACGGTCGATATGAACTAACAAAATTAATTTCAGAAAAACGATTTCCTCTATCTAATGAATATTTACATTCGATCGAAGCTGAACATATCGATATTATGATAGATATCGATCAATTAGGAATCAATGCCGAGAAAACTTATGTTTTATACGATCATTTACATCCATTTATTCAGAATTATTCGTAAGAAAATAAATCATTTCGAGTTTAGATTGAAAATGAATTCGTTTTTTTTCAGCGATCTTTCACCAACAACTATTTCTCTTCAACAATTGCCTGAAACATTCGATTCATTATCAGATTTTCATCGATTAAATCTTCCTTCTCTCGCTATATTAACCAATGCTTACGAAAACATGAATTCATTCTACAATAGTTATCATGATACATTTGCCAATCATGAGATTAACATCCTCTCAATACAAAATCAAATCAATTTACTCGTAAAAACGATTTGTATCTATTTGAATACGGCATCATGTATACCAGATCTTTCGTTTGAACATAAACAAGCATTATTGGATCGAATCGAAGCATTATTCGATTGTTTTCATCGGTTCAATTGTACGAAAATCTCAATTGAAACAAATGAAACTGGAAAATTTTACTACCAAGATGTTGTCGATGAAATGAAAGAGAACTTTTCATTTCTACAACCAATTCTTCATGAAACTGAAGTGAAAAATTATATTAACAAACATTTTCTCGATGCATCATCATATATTCACGATATTCTACTCAATTGGCTTGCTATTCGACAGCAATCATCGAGTAAATCGTCTTGTGAACAACAAGAAAATCAGTTCTATCAAGAATCGACTCAAACATGTTTATTCATTTCGATTAATTCGATTAATCTTATTCGAAATATCGATGAATCCATTGATGAACGAATGTTTTTCATTTCGAATTCAGATCAACCCGAATTACTTATCTATCTAACAAATACATCTTCTCGAAATATAATTATTCTCATTTGTGGAATGATTCTTTCTCTATCAGGATTCATTTGTTCATATTTTGTCAATAAATTACTTCCGTTTCTATTTGTTCAACAACAAAAATCTTAATACATAGACTTAATTAATTGTTTTTTTCAAGACACTAAAGACTAGAAATACATGTACAAAAAAAAGAAATAGAGAGAGAAAAATGAACAGCGGTCAACACCGGTAAAAACAGTCTGATTTTGTTTTACAAAATTCCTGTTCGATCTCCATTGAAAATCGGTTGTTTTTCATCGATATAAAATGGATCATCGAATTGATTCGATTGATTGATTAAAACTGTTTCGATTTCTTCGACTAATCTGTCTTGATGACCATTTGTATCTTGCGTTGGTACATGACTATAACTACTATTGGTAAAATGATTTTCCAAACTGATCTGTTCGTGAAGACGATGATGAGCAAACAGATATTTCAAACGTATGAAATTTGAATTATATCGAATAATAATATAACCAAGAAGAATTAAAATTAACGAGAATGTTAAAACAAGTATCCAAACGTATCGTGAATAACCAATTCGTGTTTGACAATATTCACCTGTGTAACCATGTAAACATCTGAAAATCATTCGTAGATCAACAAATTAGACAGAATGAACTAAGATTACCTACCGACAAACAGCTTGACGATTTTCGATTTGACATTGCCCTTGATTTTGACATTGTACAGATTGACACGCATGATTTTCACATTGTGTACCAGAAAAACCATTTGTACAACTACGAAAAAGCAAACACACTCGAACACAGATGTTATGCATTAGCTAGCACTTACTTGCAACTCAAATGACTACCGTTAACAAAACATTTTCCATTATTTCGACAACGATTTTGACATAGATTGATTTCACATTGATTGCCAGTATATGGCAATGAGCAACTAGAACAAAAAGATAACTATCGAAATGGTGATTCGACGTTTTTAACTTACGAGCAAATTGTTGAGTTAACTTTTTCGTCAATTATTAATAGACCATTATTAAAACAAAAGAAATTCATTTGTTCACGTTCTCGACAGATACAGATTTCATTGTGTAGATCGTAGATTAATGTGTATTTATCTTCGGTACAATCGGGTTGAGAAAATAAATTTCGTAAACATTGCGAACGTTTTATTGACGAAACAAATCGATCACAAGGAACTTCTAAAAATCCAAGATTCAATTCGAATAAAAATCAAAACAAATATTCCGACGAACCGATTTCTCCACGATCGTATCGCATTGTCGTACAAAGATATGGTGTTTTCTGTTGATACGATTGAGTCAAATAGCACATGCATGGTGATGACGATGAATCATGACCAATATGCAAACAACCAGCCGTTACTTTATCGTTCAAACGACACATTTCACAATCATCACCAATATACGTTCGATTCGAACAGATACAATGTCCACTCGAACATATACCTCGACTGTGACATGATGAACCACAAAGTTTTAATTCTATTCAAGTTAAAAAAAATAGATTTTCTTTGCCTGTAGTGAGAGAATCTTTGTTCGTTGTACCTCCGGGTTGAATACAAAGTGGTCGAAATGTTGGCGTGGATATACAAACACGATCTTTGGGACAATAATCTTCTGAACAAATTGATTTAACCACTAAATCAAAGTTTTTATTTCGATTTGTTGATTAAAAATTTCATTTTCGTTTCTTACTATTCGAATTTTCTTTTGTTGGATATTTATATTCATGAATATATCTAATAATCATTGGCTTCTGAAATTTTCGATATTGATCTGTTTTAACTCGGCCAAATTTATCAATCCAAATTTCATCATATGTCGAATCCGTTCGATTATAGATCATGACAATTAATGTATCATCATGAATATCAAGTGCATACGGTCGAGAATCTATTTCGAACACAAAAAAACAAGCGAAAATGATTTTTTTCATTTGAAAACAAAATTCTTTTTCTACTGTGCAATTGATAGATTGCTTTTTTCCATGGTTGACTTGAATCGATTGCATAACTTTCGATTAAACCATCGGCTAAGACAACATAAACACGCGGATGCCGATAATCAATTGTCATGGTTAAAACAGGCTGAGAGAGATGAAGAAATACTTCGAGATTTGAACCATCTAATAAACAACGATAGACTATCGAATGTTGACCATCGTAATATGCACTCAGATATAAATAACTTTCGAAGAAGAAAAAAAAACAGTATACTTTGTCTTTTTCTTTTATTGAAATGATAGTCATACTTTTGTAAAGGATGAATATTAATTGATGAGATTGTTTTTGTATTAGCAAATGTTAGACGATTGATAAAGGTTAATTTTGTATAATCATTATTACCATAGAGAATTTCGATGCCATTTGATGATGATGATGGATCATCGTATAATAGATAAACAAAACGATGTATCCAATCGACTTGAACACGTGAAAATTGAAAATATGATGATGACCAAATCTAATCGGAGAAAAAAAAACTTTCTTTGAGAATTAAAAATTCGACATTTTGCGATTTACTTGTGTCGCATTGTTTTGTAATCGAGATGTTGAATCAAAATTCTCGTTGAATTTCTGTTGCCAAAGGTAACCTTGCCCATTTCGTTGTTCGGTGTAGAGTAAAATCCAAGAATTTTTCGATGGTACAAACACTGCATCGATCACATGATGTGATGGATTGACCGGCTGAAACAAAAAACGCGCGGATTCATTCATTGAAAGATGTTTGTCGTTTTGTTTTCTAGCTTACGACAAAGCCGGAACCATGTTGATTGAGATAGAATGAAATACGAGGATTTAACATGATGTCAAACGAACGATTCGTTTGGATTATACAGGAAGTATCATTGCGATCCTTTGGAAAATCAATCGATAAAAAGTTTGTGTTTTCTTTTTCGATTACTTTTCGTAATTGATAACCTCGATCACATTGACATTGATCGATATTTGAACAGGTATTTTCGAATATCAAATTCGCATGAGAACAAGTTCCGTATGACCAATTGCAAAGATTTTCTTTTAGAATACAACTTCTACAGAGAAAAGCTTTAACTGCAAATTCAAATACTCAAATGTTATTACTCATTCGAAGTTTTAATGTAACCATTTTTACATTGACAACTCGGTATTCGATTTGTAATCTCACAAAAACTCGAAATTGGATCACAATTCGGACATTTAGCTATACACAAAAACATTTGATTTATCTTTAAAAAGAAAAGAAATCAACTCAATGGCAAACTTACGACAACGTTTCTCATGTTCATCATCACCTAGCGGACATTGTTTGACACCATCACATAATTCATTCAATGGGATACATAACGATGCATAATCATCGAATTCATGTCGTTGTTGTAGACAACGATAGCCATGCATGCATGAATAATCTTTGAGAATTGATGTTGAACTTTCATCACAATTTTCTTCGTCGGATGAATCCGAACAATCGAGATCGCCACTAAACAGAATCGAATTTCAATTCAAAGATTTTTATATTTGAACTTTCACTGACTCGCAAACGAATGTTTTATTGATACAAAAATGACTTGTTTTACATTGAAATAAATCTGCTGATTGACAATTCATTGTTATCGGTGTGCGTGATGTTGTTGTTAGATTAGCAAAATGATTTAAAACGAAATCTAAAATTTTTTTTTTGATCGAAATGAAAGAATATGTTTTGTTGACAAATCATACTGCATGCTTGTGGAGTTTCATCTTCGCTCAAACCATCAGCAATTGAACAATCATTGAAATTATCACAAACTTTATCGAATAGAATGCATCGTCCTGTTGATGAACATTTGAAATATCCAACTGGACACGTTACATTCAAACAATCGAATGGTTCATCAGCACCATCATCTAAATTTCAATGAAAAGAAAATGATGAAACTTCTTTTTTTGCTTTTTATCTTTCGACTTACAGCAATAAGGTTGTTCATCACAACGATGAGAAATTGACACACATTTTCCATCACAGTAGAATTCTGTTTCCGGACAAAGGATCGGATATTTTTCTAAAAATCAGATTATTCAATTAAACATTTCTCCATAGTTCATTTTCTACTTGAACAAGTATTTAAACTCGGCCATTCACAAAAATGTCCACAGACAAGCTCGTTTTCATCTTCGCCATCTTTACAATCGGTTTTATTATTACATAAATCTTCATTAGCCAAACATTTCTCTTCCGATAAGCAACGAAATGAATCTGTTTGACTACATTTCCATGTTGGACAATTGACTTCATCTTCATTCGAAAAACAATCACGATGTCCATCGCATCGTTGATAGAATGGTATACATTTCTTTGACATTGAACACGAATAAAAGTGTCTGAAAAAACAAAATCAATTCGATTTACCGGAACAAAACAAAACACAATTCAACTATTTACTCGGCACAATTCGATTGACAAGTTCGTTTATCATCTTTTAAATGGTAATATTGAGCGCATGCACATGAGACTTCCGTTTGATTGAGATTATTCGGAAAACATAACTGTTCACATTGATCACATTGTTGATTTTCGATTGAAGTTTTCTTGTTATTAAAATCAATCAGAATAAAATCAATAATTGCCAATGAATATTGTTGATAGTCGAGATTATGAAGCGAATTTAATGTCCAATTATCTTGATTAAATCGAGTGGATTTATCTATAAGAATAGAACTTTTCGATTTTTTTAGTTAGAATTCGAATATTTTTACTGTGAAAACTTTCGACAACTCGATTTAAATCAAAAATTAAACCCGGCCCGAGTAAAGTCGTTGCCAATGCATTTTTAAAATCAATTCGAAATTCACTATGATTTACATTTGTAATATCGACAAATGCTTTATAGATTTTATCTACAAAGAATCATTTCAAGAAAAACAAACATAGACAAAACTCAATTCGATTTTGTTTTACCAGCAGTGATTTTCATTGCATGAAATCTTGTCATGGCTTGATATTGAACATGAAGAACATCTCCATGCATATTCAATACGTAGATTAAATCGAAACCATTGTAGAAATATAAATGATGATTAATAGGATCGAATGTCAGTAATGTTCGAAGAAAATTGATATTGTCATTATCATGAACAATTTTAGTAGTAAATAAAAGTTTTAAATTATTTCCATCGAGACCAAGACGAAGAACGTGTTGATTACGTGATTTTACAACTGATGTATAGAAAAGAAGACTAGCAACAACAAAAAAAAACGAATAATTTCATTTATTTAAATGTAAGTTTTTGTACCCTTTTTCAGGATATAAAACTAATCGTTGTGGAATATAATCTGTCATTGTTTGATGTAGAAGTATATGACAAAAACTACCATTTAATTTACAAACATCAATCGTTTGTAAACGTGTATTAATAAAATAAATATTTCGATGCAACCAATCGATACCAAACGATTGTATCGATGTATAATCTCGACCATCAATAATCAACTAGAAATGAGCGAAATTTAGCAGAAAAACTAGAAGTTTCATTGATTAATTACTTGTTTTTCATATGGTTTTCTATT
>ERZ778019.1718-NODE-1718-length-26493-cov-11.637491_pt1 | contig 26493 bp, 32 predicted proteins | sample MGYA00375749_ERZ778019 | MGnify/ENA primary metagenome ERZ778019 (study PRJEB29350, sample SAMN05389821) | bioreactor metagenome | isolation source: Ammonium sulfate bioreactor | place: South Africa: University of Cape Town | collected 2014-03-17 ... | reverse complement strand
ACGAATAATAAGAAATGTTTTGAAAAATAATAATGTCTTTAAACCAACAAGCACATGTCATATCATACGAGTTAAATTTTTTTCTCTTTCTCTTTTAAATATTGTTTGATAAAACAGTGCAATGGTGACGTCGCGTGAAATTATTTTCTTTTTTGTTGGTATTATTTTAGCATTCATCGTTAAACAATTCTTTTGGGATGAAACGGTGAGTATGATTGTTATACTACATCGATAATGAAAACAGGCGGTGATTTTCTTTTGTTAGTGCTTGAGAGGGACTTATTCTAATGAATTACAAGATCATATAAAGACGTTGCATGAAATTGATGAAAGTATAATTCTTGATCTCGAAAGGTTAGTTAGAGATGTGAATGAAGTGCATAAGACCGTAATGATGACTAAGACAGCAGGTGTTGCAACTGGTGCTGTTGGAACAGTGATGGGCCTAGCTGGTTTAGTTTTAGCACCATTTACAGCCGGATTATCGTACGGTCTAACTGTTGCTGGCGGAATTTTAGCAGGTACGGGAGCAACCATAAATATTGGAGCAATTATTGGCGATGCCCTTGAGTCACGTGGTTTTTTTGACAAAATCCATCGTCTTACAGAAAAACATGATGAAGAGTCTAACAAGTTCTCGAATGTAGTCGAAGAAATTAGAGATATTGTTCGCATATTGGAAACTGATCATCACATGGACACAAATACTGCGATTTTAGCAACATTAGGAATTGATATAGCCAAAGCTGGAGGAAAAATCAAAGCTGGATTTGATGCTCGAAATGCAGTTAAAATAGCCAATGCGGTCGCAGCACTTAAATCAACTGAAAGTGTACTTGCAATTCCGCGATTTCCCGATGGACTGTTTCTTACCATAGGGAAGCCAATGGCTAAACTAAGACCAAATGAATTAACTGGCATCATGCAAATAATCAAAACACCAGCAACAGTTGCCAAAGCAAGCAACAACGTTGGAAAAACTATTTTCAAAGCTTTTTCTTCTGCGTTCGGTGTTGCGCTTACGTTATACGATATTCACAGTTTAGTACAAGAATGGAAAACTGAAAATCCAACGATTGAAATTATTTCAACATTAATCGAAAATTTAAAATCAGAAAAGGCAGCACTCAAATCATTGCTCAAATCTTTTTGTTACTGATATAATCAGGCAAAATTATCTGATGGATGAAACAGAAAAAAAGAACGAATTGAATAAAAATTTCATGTTTATTAACTGTGTTCTCTTTTTTGAAATTTACTTGGAAGTATACTTTTTCTTTTTGAAACTCAACAAATGATGCTCGTTTGCGGACATTTCTTTTTCGATGAAAATGTAACAATTGTTTTCACCGATAATACATGCTTAGAGAGTTACGTACGTAGATAAAACAAAATGATAGCATTTTCGATGAAAATGTAAAAAGATAAAGTTACCTATAAATATTGAAGAAATTGTTTCATAACTATTTTCAAGCTACATATCACTTTTGACTATAATATTTGATACTTCATTAAAAATAAACATACCATGGGTTTTTGTAAGATATTTGGCATCACTGTTGGTATTGCATTTGTCATTGTAATGAATGCAGTTTTCATTGCGGCAATTGTCATTGGGATCATTCGTCAAAAGGCATGTTCAGATGTGTCTCACTTAATCACATGGTTATTTGTATTTGGTGGTGTTGGACTTGGATTTAGTGCCTATATGATAGTTCATATGGTAAGTAACCATCTATCTATTTGAATGACTATACATAGGTCTGTTTTTTTTCATTTTAGTTATTTTGCAAGCATTGTAACGACAAAGAATACAGTTCGAAAATTAGCAAGCCAATCGCTATATACATCATTTTCAGCATTTTCTGGAGTTTTATAGTATAGTTTTATAAATTTCGAAATGTTCTGTCTCATTTGATTCTGTTTCGATTGATAGGGAATAACATACGATCTCGGTCCATCCGGTTCACCAGAGTAAATATATAGCTACGATTTAAAATCATATAGAATATGTTCCTTTCTATTTCGTAGATGTGACCAACTTGTAAAACTATTCATACGTATAACAGCAGCAACGATATTATCATCTGTGGCCCTAGCAATTCTCTCATGTTGCTGTGCTGCAGGTTGCGCATTATGCATGGAATCAGACTCGGAACAACCGCGTACCCTTAGAGTTAGAGAAAAATGGATAAAAGTCTGGGAAGTATATTAATGCGCATATCGATAAAAAAAAGCAATCATTGTGTTGAATAAAAATATTTAAAAATAAATAACGAGGCAAGATAAAGATTTATAAACTGTTTCATACGTATATTAGTCATCTCACGATTATCAAGAACTACCTATCTTCTAACAGTTAAAAAAACCTCGTGGATGGCCAAAAAAGAACAAAGAATTCTTCTTATCATTTCAATAAAATAGAAGAATAACGACATTTTACAATGTTCTTGGAGGAATTACCTAATGAATTGATCATTGAATGTTTAAAGTATCTTAATGGATTCGATATATTTTATTCATTTAATCAATTGAATACACGATTTCAATCACTTATTCGAGATTTACCATTGAGTATTAACTTTTGTAATGTAAACAAAGTTAAATTTGATGATTTTTGTTGCTTACTCTCATCAAATCCTGAGATACAACAGCAAATTCGTTCATTACATTTATCAAATGAAGATTTCTGTCAAATCTATTTATTTCTATCTAAATTTTCATTCAATGAATTCTCTAATCTTCAATCATTGACTTTATTTCATGTGGCACCACATAATCAATCGCAATTATCAATACAATTACCATTTCTTTCTCAATTATCATGTTTTCGTTTAACAATGCCTAAAAATAGTAACTATTGTATTCGCGTACCATTAGCAATAAAACAACTACGAATATTAATGATAGCCGATGTATTTGATAGCATCCAATATCTATATCATATTTCATCGCTAGAATATCTAACAATACTATCTTGTGATTCTTTGAAATTAACAAATATTTTAAACAATATACCTAAACTAAAATATTTGAATATTAATTATTTTTATCGAACTGGTTCGCCCATGAATATTGCCGATGAATATTCGAGAAAATTCGAAAAAGCAATTCATTTAAAACGATTAATCATTAAAAATTACACAGATTATTTGTCGAAACTCGAATGGATTTTTATGCAAACACCGAATTTAGAAAGTTTAACTCTAACAATAATACAAATTGAAGTAATTGATGCTAATCAATGGCAAGAATGGATTTTATATATTCTGCAACAATTACGAACTTTTCAATTTTGTTTTCATTTTCGTGATGAAGAGATAATTAAAAATATAGATACACTATTTAAACAATTTCAAAATGATTTCTGGTTAAAACAACATCAATGGTATACAGAATATATAGTTTTAGAAGGTGTTGGTTTCATGTATACAATTCCATATAGTTTAAACATTTATACAGTAGATGAATATATATCAAATTACAATTATCCACTAACAACAAGTCCGAATAAATATGATAATGTTACAGATTTGACAATTAGTACTAATACATCGATGAATCAAAATCAATTTTATTTTTCTAATATTCGATCATTAACATTTTCATATGGATCTCCAGTTCCCACTTCAATGGATTCATTACGAGATTTAACTAATTTAACTCATATCAAAGAATTAAAATTTAACAGTAAAGATCATATCGATCCATTGTTTCTGTTACATTTACTTAAACAAGCACCAAACATTTCATCATTGAGTATTTACGTTAAACTATTGCTTCTATTACTAAATAACGATGAATTATGCTTTTATTTAAACAAAATGATTAAAAAACTTACATTTTTAGGATCATTTAATATTGATCCTAACAAAGACTTATCCAAAATTTGGCAAACATTTTCCAATATAGAATATATACACTATGAAGTACAACATCAAGATTTTTTAATCACCATCATACCATTGCTACCAAAATTGTTACGAATCGATATTCCTTCATCTAGCTCTGATTTAAAATTGGATCTTCTAAGCCAACTAGGTGTCCAAATAATGGTAGACGAACGCAAGAGTAAATTAAGTTATATTCCAAGAATTCTATGGATCATTCGTTGAATAAACTCAAATATTTTTGCTCTAATTTCGGTTTTTAGTTCTATAAGTGCAAACTCATTTGTTCTGTTTAAAGACGTTAGTTTATTCATCCTTGAAATTTCGAACAGGTAGATAACAGCAATAGCTTTACTTAATACACGTACAAAAAGATAATATTAATAGATACTTTGTTGACTTAATGACAGCATTTTGGTACAATTAAAATATTTGTTTAATAAAATCATTTGAGTACAATTGCGTTGTTAATTTAAAAAACTTGCCTATATAAACCGATGTTTAAAACACATCAAACTATATTCATTCATCATCACATTTGCACACAATGAAAATCTCGTTGATTGCATTGGGCCTTTTTCTCTTTGGTTGTGTTTATTCAGCTCCAACATTGGATTCTTTATTGGATACACCATGGATGTTATTCAAAAGATCTCATGAAAAACAATACGCGAGTAATGACGAAGAACTCTTACGGTAGGAAAATTGAAAAACAAATCTATGTTTTTCTTTATTTTATTATTAAATAGTCGATCGATTTGGGAGACGAATCTTGAAAAGGTTCGAAAACATAATCTCCAAGCACAAGCTGGTTTACATAGTTATACATTACAAATGAACCAATTCGGTGATCTGGTAAGTTAAACGAAATTGTAATTATTTGCAAGTTAAGTTATCTGTGCTAGACAAATGAAGAATTCAATATGAAAATGAAAGGATTCAATATGCTATTGAAAAATCAAGCTAATAAGGATCATGATCGTCATTCATTTCGTGCACCAGCTAATTTCCGAGCACCGGAAGAAATTGGTAAGTATCATTGAGAATGTATTCATAATTAAAAATTTCTTTGTTTGAAATAGATTGGCGAACAAAAGGTTATGTAACTCCAGTAAAAGATCAAGGACAATGTGGTTCATGTTGGGCATTTTCAGCAACTGGTGCACTTGAAGGACAACATTTTGCAAAAATTGGCCAACTGATCTCACTTTCCGAACAAAATCTAGTCGATTGTTCAACAAGCTATGGTAATATGGGCTGTAATGGTGGTCTTATGAATGATGCCTTTGAATATATCAAAGATAACAACGGCATTGATACAGAAGTAAGTTATCCATATGAAGCTCGTGATGGTAAATGTCGATTCGATCCAAAGAATGTTGGCGCTACTGATACTGTAAGTATATTCAAACAAAGTTTGAATTCTTTCAAATAATCTATTATCGAACTTCGTCTATATAGGGTTATATCGATATTGATACACAAAATGAAACTGATCTACAAGCTGCTATTGCAACAGTTGGCCCTGTATCTGTCGCTATCGATGCATCACATATGTCATTTCAATTCTATCATAGCGGTGTTTATAATGAAGCTGCTTGCTCATCAACTCGACTTGATCACGGTGTTCTAGCTGTTGGCTACGGTAGTGACAATGGTAAAGATTATTATATTGTCAAAAATTCCTGGGGTACATCATGGGGTGACAAAGGTTACATTCTAATGACTCGTAATAAGAAAAATCAATGCGGTATTGCTACAATGGCCAGTTATCCACTTGTCTAAAACTTTTTTTTTCGATTTCTTCTTCTTATATTTCCTTTTTTTTTCTTAATCACGAAAACAATAAATGATTCAAATTCTTTGATTATATGTAAAAGCTAATGTCTTTTTTTTTCGTTCTATTCTTTTATTGGTAACGAAGATAAAAACATTAGTCACACAATGTTTTTTTCCTATTCTTGCTTATATGACTCATAACACACAAAAAGAGGATGTGATGAAATCGTGTTGTGAAATTATTTCATTTCATTATTTTTACCACGTAGATCAGCATGGCTGAACAAGTGAAGAAGACAATTTTTCTTGCTGGTTTGGGTGGTGGTTATGATATATTTGGTTGTCTACCGTATTACTTTAAATTAAAATCGAGTGGTATTGCTGATGTCACACTTCTTAATTATTCATTTACTAAATATACTGTTCTGTCTAAACACAGCGTACAGTTAACACCGGTACTTTTTCGTGTTGGTCCACAAAAGAAAAAGGCAGATTGGTTGACAGATGATGTTTACTTTCCTGAACAACTTCTTGCCAATGAACTTAATACAATTATCTACGTGATCTTATGTGACGCATCGAAAACACGTATTGACTTAATTACTGAAGCTTATAGATATTTAATCAAAAGATATACTACTATCGATGAACTCGTCTTGATCGATGGCGGTTCAGATGTTTTATTAACAGGCACTGAACACGCATTAGGAACTCCGCTTGAAGATATGACACATGCGCGTGCCGTTGATTTCTTAACTGAAAATGAAGTTAAATCAAAATACATTGTCGTCATTGGTGTTAATCTTGAAGTAGGCCATGGTGTTCTCAAATCTGACATTGATGCACGATTAACAGCTCTTTCATCCGATGCCATTTTTACATGGTTATGGCAATATGAAAAAGATGTTGATGTTCGTCATTACGTAGAAATATTTCAACGATGTCGTCCTCATCGATCAATCGTTCACAGTTTGATATCTGCTGCATTACAAGGCCATAGAGGATACTATCTACCTGAACATTTACGCAGTCGTATTACTAAATCCGTTATTGACCTGAGTGAACAAACATGCCTTTCAATTGCTTATCATTTCGATGATGTTGTACGTCACTGTGTGTACTTTAAACGATTGCTACCTCAAATGTATTTGAATCAAGCTCATAACGTTATCTACACTTCAATAAGCCGGAATAGGGCGTCATCAGAGCCACAGTCACAGAAAGTAGAAACAGTAAAGTCTCAAGACAAAAAAATACCATTCTTCGCACAAAGTATTTCATTTTCTGAAGACACTAAAATTTTAAATGAATAAAATATATAAAAAGGCGTCAAAATTACTTCACACATTGAGATTGCTGTTCTAATTTGTTTTTCCTTTTATCATAAAAGAAAACCATCTTTTTAATGTAGTCTGCATTTCAAAGTAATATAGCTATCGTGTTGTGAGTACATATCAGTGCAGCATCAAACGAGAATAACTGTCAAATTCAAAAATGAAAATATTTTTCTGTATACAATTTTTTCTCTATTATGCATATTCGTTTGCTGCAGTATCAACAAGGCAAGCTTTATTTTCTATTATATCGAATCATGATTATGTTCCACAATTTTCTTCAAGTTTTATCACTAATCTTACTGACAATTCAATGATTAGTACATCAAAATGTGCGATAGAATGTTTAACTTATGATCGATGTCAAACGGCAGTTTATTACGAAAACGAACAAGTTTGTTCATTATTTTATGAGAAGAGTAGCATTGGTCAAATCATACCTACAATAAATGAAATAAGTTCTGTTCTAGTTATCGAAGATCGACAACCATTAAGTAAGTTATTTCTTTATCTTGAAAAAATGTTCTCTTTTGAAATGTTTTTTTTTTATATTTAGGCTGCATTGTTTCATCTGATTCAACGTGGTTATCAAATTCAACGATCATTATTGGTAATTCAAATGGGACTGCAGGTGGTGATTTATCTTCACTCAATTTTCCCACTGGATTCTATCATGATTTAACAAGAAATGATTTACTTGTGGCAGACAGAGCCAATTATCGAGTTATTAAATTTTCTCTTGATAATCCATCTGCAGATGGAATTATTTTAGCCGGTGAGAATGGTGATGGTTGCAGTCTTAATCAATTTGTCATGATCGTTGGCTTGGTTCTGAATAGTGTTCGTCAACTGTATGTTATAGACTCTAGTTGTCAGCGACTGGTCAAATTTCCAGCAAATTCAAATTCAACAGTTTATGGAGAGCTCATTGCAGCAATGAATATGCCAACTGGAATTACCATTGATCGTCAAACTGATGATATTTATGTTGCAGATACTAGTAATACTTTTGTGAAGAAATTTATTAATGGAAGTACAGTTGGAGTAATAGTTGCCGGTATGAAAATCTTCGTTTTTTCTTCTTCTTCGAAATATATTATTTTTATTCATGAATTTCATTAGGTGGTAATGGGTGGGGAAGTGGTTTGAATCAATTGACATCCATGTATTCTATTTATTTCGATGATATCTATACGAAGGCATTGTATGTAAGCGATTATAGCAATAGTCGTGTATTGAAATTTCCAGCTAATTCGACGAATGGAACATTTGGAACAATAGTTGCTGGTGATGGTAGCACAGGTGATGCATTGACTCAACTATCATATCCAATGGGTATTATTGTTGATATGCATGGACTTGTTTATGTATTGGATGGTGAGAAAGAAAAGAGACGAAGAAATTTAATTAATTATTTGATTTCTTTCTTTTTTTGTCTCGTCATATTATAGGTGTTGGACGAATTCAACGTTGGTTACCAAATGCAACTATAGGCGAAGTAGTTGTTGGCGGGTTGTACGGAACACCTGAATATGCCTATTTCACACAATTTTTTTTCGATAATAATTTTAATATAATATGTCTTGAAACGTATCAACATCGAATTCGATTATATAATTTGAATTCATGTTGATTGATGACAAAAATAAAAACATAAAATCATATATTTATTTGAGAAAATCTCGCATGTCTCTTTGATTCCAAACTTCAATATTTTTCATATGACACACTTTTCTCAGTTGCTCATTAGCATTTCTTGTTCGATACTTATCGATGACACGCTCGATTTGTCGACTAAATTGAATTACCAAGTAGCAGAGAATTATTCCAACAAATAATTTTATCCAATTGGGGATGAATGCTGTAAATACGAAAAGAATAAAACTTGTCACGAGAACTGAGAATATATAATGATACATTGTTCGTCTTGATTCATGTTGCACAATGTCTTGTTTACTGACAAATGGTAATTCATGACCATAGAATAGTCCATGATCAGTCATGAATGTTGATACATATCGAAAGACAATTGAGATTCGATCTTCAGTTCGATTTTCTGCCTGCTTTGTAATTCCGTGTAGGTAATGCGTATTTGTTTTTTGATCGAGTAAAAATACTGAATTATGCATAAGATCAAATTTCATTTTTCGTGGTCCATCTTCTGTACTACGAGATTTTTTCATCAATTCCATTTGTCTCGTACATCCAAAGCTAACAACAGCAATTCTCGAATCCGGCATAAGATCTAACATAGAATCACTATGCATGCCCATGCTATCGTCTCCATCTCGATAGTAGATAATATGAGCTAAATTCCAAGTTTCACCTGTTCGTTGTTCAACAGCGTCCTTAATCTTTTCAATGGTCGGCGTCCACGGCATATAGTTTATTTTATTTTGAGGAACTAAAGCCAATTTACATCTATACCAAGGAGAATCACCTGCAGCATCTATTGAAGCTTGAAATGCCATCAAACGTGGCAGTGGTACGACGACTTTACCTCCCTCCTTGAATCCATAATATTGACCATATTCAATTTCATTTCCATCTGGTCTTAAAGCATTCAATGCTGCATTAGCTACATCTATTGGCAAAATATTTTCAATTAATTCAGCCATTTTATTTCCTTCCGTCGAATATAAATTGCTATTTCTCCGCTTGTTTTATATTCATTTTTTTCCTACATATTGAATGTTGAAACCAATGGTGCAATTGCTCTCAATGATTGCACTAGACAAATTATTTTGCAGTACGACATGTCTTACATCATTCTTTTTTATTTCTATAACGACTTTCTAAATACACACCAGTGAAAATCACGTGTTTTTTTATACGTTCTTTAAAATCCTTACGTTTTAGTATACAACGAAGAAAACATTGTGATCCTTTCTTTGTATAGATAGATGAGTGCAAATTTCAACGATGAAATTCAATTACGACAATACGTTCGAGACGAACAGGAAAAAATCCTATCAATACAATTGACTAATTCCATTATGAACGATGATTATATTCAAAAAACAATAAAAGTCGATCAGGCGGAATGCTTAGAGAATTTGACTCGAAATTTACAACAAGAAATGAATCGATATTCAATAAGTGAAGATCTTCGTAAAGAAATACTTAGTTATGCACAAACGAACGTTGTGAATAGATTTAAATCATGGGAAACATCATCGATGATCATTGCAGAGCGTAACAATATGAAATTCAAGATTTCTGATATTGAAACACAATTGAAACAATATTTACGTGAATCAAATCTCGATAAGAGTAGTGCATTTGAAAACATTTGGATAGATCATCTGTCTCGAATGAAAACCGTTTTTAACGCTGAAGAACAATGGAGAAAAATAATTCGATTGATCTTTGAACTTTATCAAAATTTTAATTGTGATCGATTATTAACATTTGAAAATGTAAATTATTATCTTTCGTTTCTCATCTCTCGAACATTCGTTGGATCGAACCTTTCTTTTTACGATAATTTAGTTCTTATTCGCAATGAATGCTTGTCGAGAGTATCGAATGAAACTCCTGTCGAACAACATTCAAATCATTTTGGATACAAAACATTCGATTCGAATGCATTCAAACATTTTCAATATATCGATGTTGAAAAACTGAATGATACATGGTCACAACTGATTCAATTGTCATCTTCAACCGAAACTAAATATTATGAGTTTTGTCAACGAATTTTTAGTGATTGGTCGTTATTTATAGATCCGTTTTTATATTTTGAATATTTGACACGACGTATCAATGAAATTTCATTTGAACATGCACTGATTCAAGAAGTAATTTGTGTTGTAAACACATTAATCAAAGATATTAATTTAGAACTTAGCGTTTTTCAATTAAAATTATCACAGACTTTGCAAAATAATTTACATGTGTGTGCTGTTATACTCATCAGTGCATTCTATTACAATGAACAAAAAGAATACTTCAATGAAATGATTCAATCTATCGAACAAAATCAACAACTATTCAACAACTACTTTATATTCATTAATACACCATCCGAATTTGATGATACGATCATGGCAACGAATTTCCGTACTGATTTTTGTAATAAATTACTCGAATCGTTTAATAAACAATGCAACGAAGCGATTGAAATGTTAATCAAACAAGAACAATCGAAATTTAGTCGAGATTATTTTATAAAAGAAATTAATGATACAATAAAAAATACTTCTGATGATTGGTTAATGCGTTATATTCTTCGACCGATGGATATTTTCAAAGAAAAAATCGATCAACAATGGTGTCAATTGGAACGAGACATAGACGATATATTTCGAAGATTTAAAGCGTTCCATGTTCGTTTACTCCAAGAATTCTTTGACAATATCATATCATCAGACGACATTCGATCTAAAATGTTGAAAAATAAACAAGGAAATATGGCCACAATTTTCTATCAATATCTATTAGAAAAATCACCAAATCTAAGCAATGATTTAAAAGAAATATTCAGTTCGATGAAAAATCAATTTGAAATGTATGGTATTAATAATTTTACTACATTTCTCGATGCAATTCAAAAAGCGAAACAAGAAACTGATACGCTTTTAACAGATTTAATGATGGTATCGATTAAAAAAACGCTTCTAACTGTACGAAATCGTTTATCCTATCAAGCTAGAGGTTGTACTGTCGAATGTCCATGTTGTCGACGTTTATGTGATTTTGATCATAATTCAAACAAAGCTTTTGCTATTGGACAAGGTGATAATAAACATTGCTGTCGATTTGGTCATCAAATTCAAGGTCTAGGCGATGTACACAACGCTCTTACTGGTAAAGCAATGACACTATGTTGTGAAAAATTGAACGATACTGATGAAATCAGTTATCGTACATTTAATATAAAGCAAAATTGGCTGGACGTGAAAAGTACTCATCTCGATTGGGATTTTACTGATTGTTATAAACTACAATCTCAATCTCAAGAAGAGATTTCTGTCTATATCTGGAATAGAATTGGTCAACAACTTTGCCAACATTATCAAAATGAACGAGAACATCCAAGCAATAAACTTGTTCCAAATAATTTTATTCTATTATGTGGTTATGTAGCACATTCAAGTCCAAAGAATGAATCGTTTCTTAGATCATTTCGACAATTACTGAAAATGCACAGTACCGATGAAAATCAATCTGCCACAAAATGTGCTAATCTATGGGATCATATGTCAGAAATATCCAATTCTTTACTTCGTATTCGCAATGAAAAATGCACAAATGATCGAGTAACAATTATTGCAAACAATTCGAATGCTACAGCAATAAATCAAAATCAAATAGATCAAATATTTTCTGATAACAATCAATGCACTGATTTTTCTGTTCTACTCAAAAATGCCAGGCAACAACTACAAGAAATTGAAAATGATCCCAAATCGAATACTTTACAACATACATTTGTATTCATCATCTCCGGAGATTTAGATACTTTTCCAGCAGGAGAACTTGCTGATTTATATGAAACCTATCAATCATTGATGAAAAATGTTTGGATCGTTACTTTACGAGACGAGAAATTCGATTATGTACAACGTCTCAGCAATATTGTGCACGGGACATTGTGTCCTATCGATCAATGGCAAGATTTATATGATGTATGTTCGAAAATTAGTGATACCTGTGATGGTCAAAATTTGAATCCATCGACACAAATAAGTGTCGTGGAATCAACGAATTCAAGCAATAGTACATCATTTGTACCAATAACTACTTGTGAATACAATGATTATTCGAGTAAAATAATTCTTCCATCTGTTCCTGAAGAGTTAATCTATGATCAAATCTGTCGAGTAACATTTCCATTTAAACAAGACGATATTTTATTGAAAATTGCTGAAGAAATGTGTTCCTGTGAGCCCAATTTAGCTAACGATGATATACTTATTCCATTACCTTGCATTTCAAAACGATCAATTGATTTTTTACCAAAAATTCATATCACGTTGAATCTCCAACGAGATCAATTTAATCTAAAAGAATTCATCAGATATTTAGCACAAGATCTTGATGTAGATGAAAACGATTTATGTGTTTTAGAAGCTGAAGAAGGTTCAATCAAGTTAACAATTACAATGATGACAAGAGTATTATCTAATACAGCAAAAATGAACAATATTAACGAAATATTAATTGCAAAGAACTTGCCGACTACAAAGAATTTCTTAACGGTAAATATTCAACGACCAGGACCAACTCAGATCGATGTGGCATTGAAAAATTTCGAACGAATTGGAATCGATCGTCACCGACTTATACCAGAAACGATTGATCATAGTCTTCGTCTAAGTGATCTTATGACTGTTCTTGATCGACGTCAATCACAATTTGTTCGAGCAAAAAGTCAACAAATTAGCAATTGTTTGATGCACGCATTTCGAGATTGTCCATTTGAATTCGTTCTTGAACATGCTTTGCTTGTTTACAATGAAAAATTGACCAATCAATATAAAAGCAAATACGGTCGTCGTGATGACAATGAAAAAGTCTTATTTCATGGAACGGTCAAGGAACGGCTCGATGGAATATTTCGAAATAATTTTCAGTATAATATCAACGTGAAACGCATTGATATCGGCTGGTACGGAAAAGGAGTTTATTTTAGTAGTTCACCTAGAAAAGCATTAAATTATGCACGATCATGGAAACATGATTCAATCGTCTATATTATTTGTAGTATAGTTGCTGTGGGCAAATCATTAACAATCACGAATATGGATTATAGAGGTAGAGAAATGCATCCAGCATATGACAGTCATTATGTACGAACAAGTTGGGATAATGGTGAACCAATTGAAAATGCAGGACAATTGTATTATGAAGAATTTGTGATTAAAAATAGTGAGCGAATATTGCCAATGTACATCATCGGGATTCGATATTCAGAAAAATGTGTAATTTGGCGTGATTTAAGTATTAGCAACGAAGCAAATGATAGTATCTTAGTTGATCTACGATCTCGTTTAGACTTTAATATCTATCCATTAAAAACAACGGAACAAGCAGTAAATGTGTTACAATCGAAAATTTCTCAGGAGAACATGTTATGTGCAATCATAACAAATGGTGCCAATGAAGGACAAAAATTTATTATGGAATGTCGAAATCTTCGGCAAGATATTCCTATCGTTATTTATTGTAAAAGCAAAGCCTATCATCAACAGTGGGCTATGGCATTGAATGGTCCTCAAATACGAGTTACTAGCAATCCCGGAGAAGTTTTCGAGTTTATTAATAATGTATTAAATCAACACGAACATTGAACTTCTTTGTTTATAAGTGAATTTAAAAAAAAACGTAGTATTATCAACTGTTGCTCTCAGAAAATTTTCTTGTATCCGATAGTTTAATTAACCAGATTCGGCAAAATATTGAAGATTGTCAGAATTAGCAATAGCTTTGCTTGGGCTGTTTTTAGCTAATTTCTTCGTACTAGTTTGACCATATTCATGATCATCTGTACCAGCTACGACTTTGAAATGGGCTAACTCATGTATAATCGTGCCTCCAGTCGAATCATAACCAGTCGATGATGATCTCCAGAACATATTTCAAAGATAAATATTGTAATGTTCAGAACCGTAAACATAAGCATATGTACTGTCACCAGCATCGGGACATGTACAATCGAATGTAATATATTGATTATTAAGTACGTATTTAATTTCAGCAAAATGATTTCTAACTGTAGTATGTCTGCTCTCTGTATAAGCACCAAACCAGGTGCTATAACGGCTTGTAACATAGGATAGATATATCAAATCATCAAGATGTTTATATGCATTATCAGCAAACGATCTAGCCGCAGTCATAGCATTACGAATGACTTGAACTTGAGAGGATGAACAACCGGTATAATAAAATGCACGTGATTGTAATTGATTACGATATTGTTTTGCATGTTCGATCAAACGATTTCGATGTCCTGCAGCAAATAGAGCAACAGGTTCTGATTGTAACATCACATTTGTATCGTCATTGGCCGATTTAAATAGACGTTTGAGAGCACTTTCTCTTTCTTCTGTATGTAACACATGATGTGCACTCATATTGTATTGTACAACATAATTGCCTGTTTGTGTCATGTTATATGCAGTTGACAATGGAACTACAGTGCTTAAACTTTGACCTGGGGCTAAAGAAACTAAATCTTCGGGTATTGGTGCACGTCGTTTAACCAATGGACCGACATATTTGACAGGTTTTCCATCAAGAGTAATATCAAATAATTTATCAGTGAGTTTATTTTGTGGCATGTACCATTTGTAGATGTACATCGTATCATTACCGGTATTGGTATATTTCAAAACGACGTTAACATCCTGTGTAGCAGCAACTCTTGTTCGTACTGGTGCTATATTGACACGTAAATCTTCAGCATTACCAGTCACTGCTATGATCAAAGAAGCAATACAGAATAAAATCGAACACTGTTGCATTTCTTAGTAATTCAATATTGCAAATTATAACGAACATATACAATTTGTTTTCACCTTTATATACCAAAAAAAAATATTGTTTTTTTTCAATTATATTTCTATACACACACCTGTGTATTCGCGGAAAAAAAATATAATCAATGTCATCAGACTCCTAAATCCTGTTAATCGAAAAAGGATTTCATTGCAAAATCTTTGTCATATATTTTATTTTCGTATTTTACTATTACATAAACTCAAAATCGATATTGATAAACAGTAACACCTTTCCAGCAGCCAGTTAATCGTGTGCCATTTGAATAGTGCCACGTATGAAATTCTTTTCTCATGACAAAGAAAAGATCAACCAATTCAGGATAGGTTTTTATCGCACTGACTTGAAACATGCGAACACTTGCATCACGAAGATAATTCAATGCATCCGTGGTCATATCAGATGGAACAGATCCTGTGTACACACTTGTGCTATTAGGAGAAGCTATTCGATACAATCAAACAAATGAATTAACGAATGAGGAAAAGTTTGTTTTTTTTTGTTACGAGGATTTTGACAAGGACATTGAACTCCTGGTCCCCAAGGTCCGTCATAATCTGGAGGGCATGGTTGACCGTTTACAAAATGTCTAGCCGATATATGACCGATGTAAACAGTTGAAATAAGAAGTAAGAGGTGATAATATGAAAATATTGGGCGCATTAATTGATGCCTTTGAAAAACAGAAATGAAAATATACTTGTGTTTTTTTTTCACATGAAAGTTTGCTCGCAAATATACGCAGATTATTTTTTTTATTATTCATTTAGCTCTCCGAAAAAATGTCGAGCAAATCTTCATCATTGATATCTGAATTTGATTTTTCTTTCGGTTGTTTCGTTCTTTTCGTCTTTTTTGCTTTCCATGGTACAACATATTGTAAAGTTTGTTGTCTCACGAGTAAATTTTCACTTTGTCGCATTTGTCGAAGAAGATCTCGGCATTGATCTCGATCGACACCCGATTGTTTGAAAACTTGTTTCTTCACAAATTCGAATGTCAATATTTCGTAATCTTTTTCATGAAAAAACCAACGTGCTAAATCGAATTTTTCATTGACATTTAATTTCTGAATAACTGGACAAGATGATTCATTGGAAAGATATTTCGATAAGTCAAATAGAACATTGTCGAAATAGTCTTGCGGTAGATTCGTTCGAAGTAATACAAAGATCGATTGAAGATCATCTCGAGTTTCAGCAATTTGAAATAATAATTTACTCAAAAGAGGAGCAAATGTCGGATCAAATTCAAGAATCGTCGATCCTAAACAACGAATTGATTGTTTCGCTGAATCATTCATTGCACGGATATGCGTAGTGAGAATATTCAAAATTCGATGAATTCGATGATAAACTGGCAAATCATGTTGATTATTAATTCCATTTTCTTTCGAATCGATTTCTGTTCGATATGATATCAACTGTTGAATAATTTCAACGATGATATTCTTCTCTGAATTTGCTTTTTTCGTAAAGGAAATTATCAGATTGAAAGCATCTTCCCACAAAGCTTTTGAATCTTTATCAAACCGAGTACAGACTTGTTTTGCTTTGTCAAGTAAAATTTTCGAATCACAATCTTGTGAAGAAATATATTTCCATGCCCATGATCGTGCTTCGATTGATGTTCGATGATCTAATACTTTCATTTGAATTCGATTGACAAATTCTTGAAAGATTTCCTTTGAACATTGATTCTTCTCCGAGAAAAGTGATTGAATTACTGGAAGATAATAATCCGTAGTTGCTTGTTCGAAAATATTCCAAATTAATTCTTTTTCTTCGTTTGTTTGAATTCTATCAAGAAAATAAATTAAAGTAAATACGAGACATGCACGAACATCTTGATGTGGTCGATTTTGCCAAAAAGGTTCAATGACTAATTTGATTAATTTCGATTCACATGTATATTCAGTTAATAATCGAAGAATTTCTTTATTCACTGTTATACCTAATCGTTGAAATTGTTCATCACGTATTAATTGAAGATAATACTCGAGAAAGACGGGATCTGGTATTTGACGTGAAATCTTTCTTAATGCATCACTAATATACTTCGCATTTGATGCGTTTAACTTTGTTTTTAAAAATTCAATATGTTTGAAAAATTCGATAGAAGATAAATCGAGAGTCGACGGTAAACAAAGTACGATATCATCAATCGATTGTGCATTCGCACCACGAGTACCTCGATAACTACTTGTATCAGGCACTCCTTGAATGGCAAAGATTGAATCTTTTTGTTTTTGTTGATACCATTCGAGTATGATCGGATATGCGTGTGTTAAACGACGAAGTATACGTAGAGATTTTAATTTATTTAAATTCGACACTTCTTTATCTTGAAGATAATCGTTGAGTATCATTTTGGCAATATGTTCTTGTTGTTTGCCAGTTAAATAACGAGAAGAATTATTGATGAGAATTTCTAAACATAATCCAGGAAATTTCTTATATTTTATTTCGGTTTCGAGATTTAAAACCAATCGATTATTATCATTTGTTGTTAATTGTTCGATTGTTAGACATTGATTATTTTCAAGTACTCGATCGAAAAATTCTCGATATTCTTTCGAATGTAGAACAATCGATTGAACAGTTTGATTGAAGAAGAAACTTCGATCGATATTATTGATCAAATGTTTGACACGTTCATGTTGAGTCGAACGATTTTTTAAAAAAATTGAAATAAGAAATGAATTTTTATCAATTTGAAAAGCTGTTTGTAATTTATTCGATGTCGGGAGATGATCGTAAAAGAACGAATGAAGAAATGAATCAATTGTTGGTAATAACCACGGTTTTTCAAATGAAAGAACAATCGAATCATTTAAATCGGTTAACATAGTTCTTGAAAGATATTTTGAAAATACATTTGAAACAAAGATTTCAGCGAGAAGGTGACGAGCTTTCGGACACCCTAAAGGTAATGATGAAATCTGAATACGAAGACATTCTTCGATTGAAAAACATTCTTGAAGAATTTCATAAGCAAATGATTGTATTTGTTTATTGTGATGATATTCGCCACGTTCTAATAATAACAAACCATAACTACTCACAGCTAAAATGACCGATGTCGATTGTTGAAAATGTCGAAATGCAAGACGAATTATATTGTGAATTGTTTGAACATTTTTCGGGACGATTTCTAAATGAAATCGATTGTTCAATTGACTTAAACTATCAATAAATCGTTGAATAACAAAAAATCGTTCGTTCGTAAAACGTTTTTCAATCCATTGAAGAACACGACTCATAACTTGCTCGTCATCAGTTGCAAATGCACATTGGAGCAGAAGAACAGCATGATCTTCCCGATTCACATTTGCTCGTGAAAATAAACTAATAAATTCATTGAACACCTCATCTGTCATATACTGATAACGTAATAGTGATAGACGAGTTTTCATCGGTATGTTTTTCTTTGCTTCCTGTTCTGAAATCAAGTTAACCGATAACGGACTTGTGATTTCTGCATATTCACTGAATATCTCAAGTGTTTGTTCATTTCCTTCTTGAATTAATTTTTCAAAGAATAATTCCCTTCCAATATATTGATTAATGACAATATCTATAACCCATTTGCGCTGCTTACGAATACTCGATAGACCAACAAGTCGATTTTTTGAGCGTAACATGAATCGAAAAATATCCATCGTATGGTTCGTTGACCATTTACATGTATCATATAAAGCAGAAAATAATCGAACATAATTTTGAAGAGAAAATGAACGAGGAAATTCAAATCCATCGATATTCCAATATGCGTGACTTTTGATCTCACCCGGTTCGTTAGCGGCAGCTAATGTTATGATTTCGATCATTTCATCAGGCGCTTTTTTAAATAGATATTTTTGTTCTGCTCGAAACAAATATGGTAGTAATCGTTCATGGATGTCTAGTTGTTTTAAATGATCAATAAGTAGATGACATGCTTTTTTTGGTTCTTGTTTAATTAATTTAGTTAATAATTGATCATATACTTTGAAAAAGTTCGATGAATTTTGACTCAATTGTTCAAGGCAAATTAACGGTTGATAGTTGGATAGTTTTCGAGAAAGTAAATATGAATAATCGAGTTTTTTAATTGATTGTTTAGATAGAAAATCGATGATTTGTTCATGAGAACAGAATGGGAGTAAATAACTAGCAATGTTATATTGATCATAATGGTGTGATTTTGTTAAATCAAGTAGAAGATTGTAGAAGAATGAATGAGATTTTTTCAAGATTTTGATTTGATGAAGATATTTGATAGTTTGATTTTTGAAACTAAATTAACAAAAACAACGAATTTAAAAAACAAATAAAACAGAACTTTACAGTCGAGGTAGATTTTTCTGATTGATTACATCGATAACGAAATCATAAATATGTTGTTGATTAGTTTGTAATTGAAGCCAAATTTTAACTGCTTTAATTCGTTGATGAATTGGATATGAATCTGTTTTGAATATATCTAATAAATTCTTTTCATTTTTCGTTATTTTCGAAAGAAATATTAACATTTGCACATCATCATAAGTTGTCGATTGTTTTAAATAATCTTCCAATTGATTTTTATCGGACAAAGATCGAACATATCTGACTCGATCATTCCATGTTCCTTCAAACTTTAATATCTCGTAATCGGTCGACATTTGCTTCTTTTTTTCTTTCAACGCAAAAAACGTGGTGTGATAAACAAAAAAACATTTTGTCACATATATGTGTTATTGCGCAATTGTTTTGAAATACAACATTTCACAATTCTAAAGAACAATGGTTTAATCGAAGGATTTTACTGGCCTTCATCGAGTGCAGTTCATGATAATTATAATTTTTTTACGAAAAAACAACGTGATCAAAAAATTCATCTAGGGCTCAAAAAATTAAAATATGACAATTTTAATGCATTTTTTCGCCCTAGATGAATTTTTATGAAGAATCTAGAGCCACTATTATGTTTTAAATTCGATTTTGCATCCAGGACAGTCTCTAGTTTCGCCAGGACGCCTTTTGACTCCAATATTTTTTGAAAATATCGAATCCACTGATAACTTTATTTACATCTGTTATGACTACATTCGAAAAATACTTCGAATTGAGACATATGATAGGAGGATGTGCATTCGTAGCGTTCATTTTTTAGGCACATTAGATGATTGGAAATTGCTACGTGAAAAGGTCAATCAACTTCAGTCATTTTCTATGCCTAAAAATGGGTTTTCGACTTATATTACTGGTCTACTGCCAATTCTCGAACAATTTATTGTAACATATCAAGGCAAAGTCGATAATCAATTCTGGGATACTATTTTTGATCTTGAACATGTAAATGATAAATCGAGGTAAGTTAATGTATTGTCAATATATTCGATTTAGAATTGTATTCCTCATTAATTTTTAGTGGTCAATCAAAAACATTTGTCAATATGGTAGGTTTCTTCGACTTTGCTATGCTATAAGTATAACTGCGACAGCTGTCTTATGAAGGATATCTAATTAAAGTCTTTGGTTGTTCCGGTAAATGTCGTTAACAGGGATACTCATAAATCTAAAATGTGTTATTTTGACGGAGGTTTTCACGGTATTTACTCGAATGATGATAAGCACAAACCAGTAATGAGCCTGACTGTCGTTGAAGATACAACAAGTATAAAAACAAAACAGATTTGTTTATTTTTTTAATCGAGATAAACTTCTTGTTTTATTCAAATAAATTTGATGAACTTCGAAATTTCATAAAACTTCAAAAACCATGTAGCATCGCAGTGTAATATTTCTGTAGTAGAAGCATTTTGAGAACTGAATGTTTCTCTAGGAAATTTACGTAAGGGTAAGTATCATTTATTGATTTTTTATAGATTTCTTTTGTTCATATAAAACAAAGACAAAGTTAGAAAATTACGAACATTTTTTCCCTTAATTGTTTTTCATCGATAGTAGAGATAAGACTTATCATATTGTTTTTATGTAAAGCTGATAAGTATATATACTTTTTGAGAGTAGGAGTACAATAATTCATTCCTCTTTCAAATATTTATTCTTTTTTTCAGTATTCTATCCATCTCATCGAAAATGGCTTTTGCATCAACAGCGAATGAAAACAAGAAAATTGTTTGGTTCTGGTGGTCGAATGAAAACGAGAAGCAGGAATGGAAACGTTATTCTGATTTTGAAAATGATTTCATTGAAATAGCTTTTCAACGAAACGAAGAGCAAGTGCAAATGGGTGATTACATTGTTGATCTTCAGCACAATGTTGAATTTAAAAATAATGACAGAAGTCAACAACGAACAGTGAAAAGAGAAATAGTTGATGTAAGTGAATTATCAAGAGAAGAAAGATTTGCATATCCACAGAGAGCAGTCAAATCGTACGACAACCAGTACAAGAATGATTATGATTTTCGATGGCAATGGCTAATTGCAAATAAACAGATAGTACGTGACAATAGAGCTATTGCCGAAGTTGCTGCTCAAGGTAAATCTGTCCGTGATATCTTGAAATAGCTACACACGTATTTCGTAGGCATTCTCAAAGAAGGTGAACTATTAGGTCAAAATTTTGTTGCAACAAGAATGAGCGAACAGCTGAGAAGTTGTACAACTGATGAAGAAATTTTCGCTTGTGCTGCACGTCTCTACTCAGCTGAATCATTTCTCTATAAACTACTTAATACCACATTACGAGACAAAGACATGGGGAAATTAGATACACTGGGTCCTTTCTGTGTTCTGCTGTGGTTACGTTTGCGAAACAACAAGGATAAACGAGATCAACTTCTCTACCGTGGTATGAAACTGACAGATGAAATGCTTGAAGAATATAAACAGGCTGTTGGTCAGAAAATTATTTGGAATTCGTTCACTTCTACATCGAAAAATCGTCGAATCGCTGAACGATTTGGAAATACACTTTTCATAATTTTAGCAAAAGATAGCATGAAATGGCTAAGTGATATTTCTTCAATTTCACGTTATCCACATGAAGAAGAGATTCTATTACAGAATTATTGTGTATTCATTATTGACAAGATCGAACGTGATCCTGATAATGGAAAATATTTAATCTATATGCATACATAACAGTGACATTTAAAGGATGTTGTCTAGTATTATCTTTGATGTATTCAAATTCAATTTACAAGATTTTATCACGATTTGTCGAAAGAAGAAAAAAAGGATCAATTTCGATTTATGTTTTGATTGAAGAATTAACTAAAGCTATAACTGTTAGAAGTCAGATGATTTATTTAAATGATAAATTCTCAAAAAGTTCAATTCGAAATAAATCGATCGAAAACTTCAACAAGTTGATCAACTTTATTCATGAGAAGATCAATGCGATCGACGTATTTCGAACGCATCAGTTTGTCTCGTTCTTCTGCAAGTTCTTCACGAGTTGGTTTTCTCAAACGAGACCAAGTTAAAAATCTTTTCAATAAATAAGAATAAATTTCCGGATTTATCTTTCGATTTCTTCTTGCTGATTCAAAACCATCATTGATAATCGAAATAAACATTCCAATGTAAATAAAAACAACGAAAATCATAAACACACTAAAGCAGAATGAGCCAAGAAATGGTTCAACGTTCAACAATGGGTTGACATCGAATTTTGATAAAGACATTTCGAATAAACGTTGAACAAGATTCAATTTGTGACGAAAAAAGAAAATAAAATAAGCAAACAAAAGCCAAGAAAATCAGCGAAAACATCAACGAAAATTGACAAAGATCATTTGAACAATTTCGAAGTGTTTGACTGAATAAACTCAAACGCTGATTAAATCGACAAAGACGATAAAATTTAATTGTTCCAAAAAAACAACAAAAACCAAATAAATCATTGATCGAAGTTTTGAGTCGTAAATCAATTAGAAAATATCCATTCGTTTGTTTAAACAATTTCTTTATTCGTTTCAATTCTTCGTATTGCCAAACATAAACTCCAATTGTCGTCCAAGAACAAACAATGATTCCCATGTTAACATAAAATAGAGATCATCAGTGGTTAAATTGTAGATGATGCAGTGGACATTTGAATGACTCAGCCACAAAAATATCCTATAGTTAATTGTTTAGTGTTTTTTTATTCTTATACTTTGTAACTTAGCTCTATTATCTATTTAAGATTTATTTTCAATTCGAAGTTTACATTGTTTGATAATAGTTAAAAATTTCCATGGAAAGGGACAAAGATCGAGATTTATTGTGAATGCTTCACGCCAAAATAATCGTCGATTTTCGATGATAAATTTTCGATTATTGCAATCGAAAGTAAGAGTTATATGATCTTTTTCGTTCCATCTTCGTTGACCGTGAGAACCAGTTCTGTGGCCAGCAGATACATTGTAACCACTTGACCAAACACCATAGACCGATTTCATTTGTGATAAATCATCAAGAAGAATTTGTGTCGATGTCACAAGTCCAAAAAAACAACTCCATCCTAAGAAATATATGTATACACACACAAGTTTCTCTATTTGACATAATTCAGTGAATAATACCCTTTTGAAAAACTTGTTCGACTTGAAATTCAACAACATTTGTTCCAGTCGAATACCAATTAGTTCCACAAATAATCGAACGAATGGAATTACTACTGGTAGCAACAGTATTATTGTTCGGAAGTACTGCCCATGGAACAACTTGATTAAATCGATCATGTGGAGGACGAATATTGTTACTCTCGCTTCGAAATCTTTTGACTTGTCGTTCGTTACGATCGTTCGATTGTTCGTTATCGTAATCTGGTTTAATTTGAACAGAGAATGCTTTTTGAATTGTTTGGAATTGTTTTTTCCAGTTTTGAATATCAATTTCTGAATAGTTCTTGAGTCTTTCACTTTGATGAATATTTTCTTTTAATTGATCTACTACGGATTTGAGTTCTTCTCGTAATTGAACAGTTCGTTTTCGAATTCGCTCAATGGATTCTTCTTCCCATTGATTTATTTCCTGTTCGAATGTTTTCAATTTATTTTCAATATTTTCTTCATGATCTTGAACATGTTTCATGCAAAAAACCACTCGACATTCATTGCATGTGAACAATCGGCCAGTTTTTTCTTGACATATCGCACAAATGTTATTGTTGCTTTCTTCATTCATTTTATTAGAAAAAGAAAAGAGCGCGATTTTTATCTCATTATGCGTAAGAGTCTATTTATTCTTGATTAAATCGTTTTACAAAAAACAAATTATCGATTAGTTTTAAACTTTTGAATCGGATTGTTACTATTGGAAACTTCTGAGTAAAACCAATGCGGAACAGAAACAACACGATTATCATAATTGACGTTATTATAAATACCAGTCCAATGCTCTAAAGCAGCTGGATGATTCGGAGGTGGAAAAACGATTTGCCCCTGTGAATTAGGACGATTGGTGACTAAGTGCCAGCCTTGTTGTTGTGCTTGTGGCCATAGGCCTGAAAAAATCTGTTGAGTTTTAAATTTCATTGGTTGCTGTTGCGAAGTCATTTTTGTGTGTCTACAACCAGTATGAAAAAAAAGATGAATGCTTGAAACGACACGGATGAATAGGTAAAAAAAATGATTTGGTTAAATGATTCATATAAACCATGACGTTATATAATGAGCGTGAAATCGTTATTTACTTTTTTTCTTTTTTAATTAAGCGATAAATATCTCTGAATTATCAATGTTTTGACAGTTCCGTATTAACGAATGACGGCCATTTATTTCAATCGAGTTCTTACTCTCCACCTCTGCACACACTCGATTTCTATACAAAATTATTGTGAATCATCAAGATTGTTGGTTCTTTTCAACAAAAAATACATTAAAATATATAGTTTTTTTTCTTTCATAATGCTCTATTTACTAAATTTACATTAACAGCAGCAATAGAATAATAATTTCCGCAATTAAATATCGAAAAAAAAAATCTTTTTGTCATATTTTTACGTATTTATATATCAGTATATCAAATAGTTCCAATATGTTCGCGATATTTGAAATCCTTGACACAAATGAGGAAAAAGAACAAAATAACTTGTATATTTCTCTAGCACATGGCATGATAAGTCGAACGAAAGCGAATACATTTACAAAACATCAATCTTATTCGTTGCGTATTTCATTCAAGGAGAAAAAACATGATTTTGTTTTATAGATTTTTCTTCTGCATATGAATCCACATGAGAGTGTTATTCAACAAGCAGCCGTAATTTTCCCGGTTAATCCACCTCCAAAAAAAGATGCAAGACTTCGACGTCGTCGTTCGATTATTCGAGAATTCAGTTTAAACACATCCACTCATGGTATTCCGGGTATTGCTCGAAGTGAAAGTATTCACAATCGGATATTTTGGACAGTTGCCTTTGTGATCTTTCTCGGTATTATGTTATATTTTATTGTCGAAACTATACGTGCATATTTTGAATATCCAACGCAGACGAGTGTTGAATTAAAAAGTGAACGTTCACAACTGTTTCCTGCGTTTACATTTTGCAATGGTGGTGGTGTACGCTATGATATGGTGCTGCAAGCGTATTTAAATTATATGCAAACTTCGAATTTAACAGACCCCAGTAGTACAGATGTATCCTCCTTGACTCTGTTACAATTTATAATGTCATATTTACCAATTTTAATTAATAGTGGTTTGCCTATAGATGTATATACTTTTTCAATAGAATCGATGCTCATTCAATGTACTTACGCTGAGAGCTCGTGCACCGCTAAAGACTTTACTTCATTTTATTCGGCAACATATGGCCGTTGCTATACATTTAATGCAAAAACAAAAAATAATACTTTATTATATAGTTATTCAAATAGTGGACTTGGAGTATTGTCGTTACGTCTTTATTTATATGATCATTTATATATAACTTATCGTTCTGAAGGTAGAAGAAAAGTTTTCACTGAATTTTCTTGTGTCATACCAGTCTACTTTGTATATATATATAGGCGTAGCTATGATGGCTATGGTTCATGATAATACTCAACTACCTACTATTGA
>ERZ778019.1702-NODE-1702-length-26800-cov-11.723537_pt1 | contig 26800 bp, 35 predicted proteins | sample MGYA00375749_ERZ778019 | MGnify/ENA primary metagenome ERZ778019 (study PRJEB29350, sample SAMN05389821) | bioreactor metagenome | isolation source: Ammonium sulfate bioreactor | place: South Africa: University of Cape Town | collected 2014-03-17 ... | reverse complement strand
TGATGATGATCCACATAGACAAAATGAATTTGTTGTTTTACTAGTAAAATGTCCATCTTGAATTAATTCTGTATTGTTTTCCGTATCAATCATTGAAATATCAGTTAAAGATATATTTGAACCTTTGGATATTACAAAGGTAACAATCGACAAATTTGATGACGCAATATAAATCGATGAGAAATAAATCAAATGATGATCGTTGTTGATTTGAGATGATTTTGTCGAAGACATTAATTTCAATGTTTGAAGTACTTTGTAGGAACAGGATTTACCAGATATCGATGATGTTTTACAAATATTGAATTCATTCGATACATTGGAAATTCTCGTTGATCCAAATGTTATACCAATAATACTCAAAATCAAACAAAGAATAATTATCGAACAAATGAATATGTGAAGCCAATATGATGAACAATTCTTTCGATTGTTTGGTAATGACGGAACAGATAGTAAGGCATCATCATCATCATCATCATCATCGGACTGACCAATTTGAAGAAGAAGTGAACTATTTTCGGTTTGCAATTCGTCAAAATAAGTTAAACACATTACATTTTCATTCGATGATTGTTCCATTTTTTAAATAACCAAAACAACAATAAAATGTTTTTTATGTTTGAAGAAAAGGAGAGAGAGAGAGAGAGAGGGAGGAAAACTTTTTTTTCGTTTTTTTTGCTTCCATTCTTTTTTCGATGATTTGAAATTGTCGAGAGAGACTATAAAACTTTGATAAATATTTGACGAAAACATCGTCTATTCTCAGTATATAAAATGAATCTCTATCGCCTTTTAATCCACTTGTATATTCTATTTTAAAATAGTTACAAACATAAATCTTCGTTCGACTTTGTTTGACAAGGTTCGATACAATAAACAACAATGAGTTCTCTTCTCTTCGACATTAACTAGAACATTTGTAATCATTCAGAATTTTTTAGTTGAAAAAAAAGTTTTTTTTTTGTTTTTTTGTTTTGTAAATATTTGATGAAATAATTGAATATTCATTTGTAAATTGTAATCGTCTATTCTCAATCTGTGATTATGTTGGTTTTATGATTGTCATGAGAAGATTTCTCAAAGGAATCACAATTCATCTGTAAAATCCAAAACAATATATTCTTTGCACGGATTGATTTCTTTGTCATCGAACTCTTTTTTGTTTGTTTTTATTTTTAAGAAAAAGAAAAAGAAAAAAAAGTCCACCGAGACGAATGAAATTTACTGTTTTGAAAAAATGATAAATTTAGTTATTTAATTAGCAGTCAGTTCGCTGACATCATTAGGTAGAAATGTATGTTGATCATCATCATGTTGTTGAATAAAACTTGGTGCTTGATCATGATTTACATTGACAGCTGGTGCCGTTGTGTAGAACAACGTTTGATGTGTTGTTTTCGATCGACGAGACATTGTCCACATTGTTGACCATTTATTTGTTCGAATATAATCACGAAAATTCTGTGTTAACATTAAATAAAGTAAAGGATTTAACAGACCATTGGCATATACGAAAACAAGTGTGACAAAATTAAGAATTTGAATGTACGGTGTAGGACCACGTTCATTGAATGTATCATATAATTGAAGAATCCATAATGGCGACCAAAGAACAAAGAATGAAATGATAATTAATAGAACGAGGGTTGTGGCACGACGTTTATAAACATTTAATGAACGATGTGTCAATGATAAACGTCTCGATCTCATCGACCAACGATGAAGAAATAAAATTAAACGAAATGAAAATGTACATGTGATCAATGATGGAAGAAGAAATGCACAAGCGAATTTTAATTGAACATATCGTGATAATTCACCTGCTGTCCAACGTGATCGACATTCACTTACACCTGATGCCAATGCTGCACGAGTTCGATTATGAACAAATAATGACGAAGACATTGGCAAAGGAAATAAGATTGCAAACATCCATAAAATGATTATATACGCAAAGACAAATGCTAATTTTAATTGATCATTATATCGACGTGAGGTTTCACGAACATCCATATAACGTTCAACACTTAATGCCGTTATTGTATACACACCGACCTAAACACAACGATCAACTTATCTATCCTTCGAAATCTTCGAACTTACAATCATTGCTATGATATCGATTGCTATTGCTAATTGACAACCAACTCGACCAAATGGCCACCATGGAATAACAATATGTACGGCAAATATCGGAATTGTCAATGAATAAACTATATCACTTACAGCCAAATTGATAATTAACAAATTTATTGGAGTGATTGCTCGTGCTCCAACAATACTTATAATTGAAATACAATTCAGAAGAACTGATGCAATGAAGATTATTCCTAAGATAACTAATTGAGGAATTGGTGGAAGACTTAACACTAATAATGACGAATTCGTTGTTGTTGTTGTTGTTGACAACAACAAACTATTGTTCAACATTTCGATTTATCAAATATCTTCGTCTTCGTCTTCTTCTTCTTCACGTAGATCAAATAATAATAACACATACAAACATCTTCAACGAACAAAAGAGATTCTTCTCTTCGCTTCTCGATTCAACTACTAAGAATACATTTTTTTTCCTTTCATCGTCTCTCTTCCGTTTTCCTCTTTCTCTCTCTCTTAACATCTCTTCAAGTCTTCTGTTTGCTTTTAATGAGAACAATATTCCTTCATCATCAGCAAAGAAAACACACGACAATCCACAGTCTAAGGACATTACGTTGAGATATTTGTCAGAGCAAAAAAGACAGGTGCCATCGCATTCTCGATGTGATATTCCTTTGAGAATACAAAGACATTGACAAACGAAGGAAATCAACAACGAATAACTTATTATTACAATCAACGTTTTTTTTTTCTCTTCTAATAAACAACTACCAGCACTACTTAATGAACAAACAACTGAATCATTTTCTCGGTTGATCAAAATAAATATATGTCAATTCTTTGACAGTTACAAGACATGTTGTGATCAATGGATGTTCTTCTCTCTCTCTCTCTCTCTTTATCTCTTTATCTCGTCTATTGACTCAATCATCAAAGAACAGTTTTTTTTTAATTTGCCATTGTTCTTTGTTTGATTACGTAAGTTGTAAAAGCAATAAATTGTTAATTAGATTATCAATCGAAGAACAAAAAGAATTGGTTTAGTTGACTATTGATACGATTATCTCATCGTTGTTCTTCTTCTCTCCAAGATCAGTCTTACACAAATCAATTCTTCGACTAATTTACAATCAGTTCATTTAATCGGAAACAAAAACGATTGAGTCTCATTTCTTTTCTTTCTATTCGATTATGTCAAATAAAGGACAAACCATCGATAAGATATAACAGTTACACTTAGCTTACCAACACACAAGGTCAAACGTTTATTCCAAAAGAGAAAGACAAACAAACACACGAGTCATTGATGATTCATTTAAAATCCTAACATAGGCTCATCTCGGGTGATATCTTTGTTCGAAATTGAATTACTGGTTGATCTGTCAGTTGTTTGAGATAATTGAGATGTTGGCGTGAGATCTCGACGAACAAATTGATATTCGTCATTTGAATATAGATTTGTCTCTTGTTCTTGACGAATAACATTTGTCAATGATAGATTCTCTTGAAATTGTTGTTGATTATCTACAAAAAACAATGATGATCAATCATTAAATATTTATGTGACACTTTGTTTTGTTATTTCAAGACTAACCATTGTCAAAAACAATATACGTCATTTTATCGATTTGTTCATCGACAATTAAATTAAATAATGGACGATCGAGACGAGATGAACAACTCGCATAGACCGGACAGACAAAACCTTTGATTTCACCTTCAATTGCCATTAATTCGATCGGTGGACATGAACTTATTGTTCCACTAAAATTTCGAGAAATAAATACAAACAAATAAATTCAATTTGTTCATTGAAAATAAACCTAATCGATTTGATTTGTTGATTTTCTTGATCAATTCCATTGATTATCGTGAGATTTTCAATAATTAATCGACGTGTTTGCGATGAGACTTGAGTTGGATTTGTTGTTCGTCGAGCGACACATTGAATTTGATCTCGATTGACATTTCGTTGAATGGCTTCGTTGAGACACATTAATTCAACGAGATTTCGACTTCGATCAATGCAAAATCCATCGATTCGATCCAATTGTTTCAATGAATTTCTCCATGAATAATATTGATTAAATCGATGACGACATTCTAAAAACAAATCTTCATGAAGATTTTCGAAAGAAAAAAAAAACAAACGAACGATGAATAAATTGAACAATTGAAATTGTTTTCGGTCGAATCGATTGTTGACAAAACCAAGTCAATGGAATTCGATTTCGTTCGAGTTCGTAACCGATCGATTGATATCGACGAGACTTTTTCAATAAAATATTTCCATACGGAAGAATCTTTTCTAATTCGTTGATATCTTTCCCAATTAATTCAAGTTGTTTGTTAAAACAAAGCATTTCCTTAAGTACAAAAATCAAAAAAGATTTTTTTGTTACAAGATCAAATCACAAATTGTTCGTTACTTGAAAAAGAGCAATGGAAACGAAATCTCGTTGAAATTCGTGTTGATTGATTGAAAGTTTGATTAACGGTGGAAGACGTTCTTTTAACAGATGAATTTGATCGTAGATCAACGAAATATTCAATTGATCGATTGAATTCAACGATTTCTCGTGCCAAAGTTTATTTAATTTCTCGCTGAACAATTCGAATTGAGTTTCGAAGAGAAATTCTTTCGATGGAAATTCATTGAAATTCAAACGAAGTTGTTTATGTTTTGAGAGAAACCATTGAATATTGTACTGAGATTTATTTTGAGGAATTTCAAATTGACAACCGAGAAATTCGATTGTTGATTTCGATGATAATTGACCAAAGAGTTGATCGATTAATTGATTGACCAATGGCGATTGACTCACAAACGAGATTTCGATTAGATCTTTGATGAATTTCTTTTCTTTATTCGAATGCAAATAATTAACAATTAATTTTAAGAAATTTCTCGTCCATTGAACAACAAATAAACTTTGATAGAAGATTCGTTCGTAGTAAATTAAAATCGATTGAATGACAATTATTCCGTAGACGATAACAAATTCTTCGTGTTGACATTCATCGAAAACCATCGAACTATTCTCGAGTAGTTCGCCAATGATTTCATTTAAATCCGATGATTTCGTTTTATACAAAAGATTGGATAACATCACTTTACCTTCGATCAAACAATCGTAATGATGAAGACGACTACCGAAATAATTCAAATTCATCGAACTTTCTTTTATCACAACAATATCCAATTGACTTTGACGACGAATTTGTTTCAGAAATGAAATTATTGTTGAAGGTTGAATATTTTTAATGAAAATGAGATTATATTGATCGGTGAGATCGTCGATCGATGGATTTAATTCGTAATCAATTAAATAGATTTTCTTATTTTGATTTTGAAAATAATTGAAAAGAAATTGTTCGAAATCGATTTTATTCACGAGAAATTCTCCCCAAACTGTCGATTTGACAGGTATCAATGGAATTGTGATGAAATTAATTCCTTGAAATTGACTTTCATTCATTGGACTTTTATCTAAATGAAATTGTTCGATGACATATTCAGTTAAACTTTGTTCGAAGAAATCATTTTTCAATAAACGAATGATTAATAATTTTTCTAAATCATTAAATTGTTTGTCTTTTTCATTGGGAATTGTTTTCAATTGAGGATTTAAAAACCAAGATTTCCATTGATCAGCATTGGTTAAAATCAAATCCGATAGATTATGTAAAACATCATCTTCACTAAATAAATTCTTCAACGAACAAATATCGAACCAAACTGAATCCGAATAAATCCAATCGGGTTTGCCCGTTAACGATGATGGATAACTTAACGACGATAAATCAATTCGAGGTAAACCCGTGGCTAAAAATTCTAATTGAAGAATTTCACTTTTACTTTCACCGGTTTCAACGGCTGTTTTTAATAACAATTGAAGAACAACTAAAAATCCTAAACGATCATTCGAACTCAATTGACTAAACAAAAACAAAAAAGAACAATTTTCATTTTTTGAAATTGACAGACGAACGGAAGAATCATTTGAATGAACAATTGAATCATCTTTTCGATATTTGTATCGATTTGTTTTTGATCCGGTGGATTTAATTGATCTTTATCCGTGGAAATGATTTCGATTAACGATGGTAATTGAGGATATTCTTCAACAACAACAACAACAACAACAAAATAGACCCGTATTTCATTTTGCATTTCAACTGAAAATCTTACGTTTATCTTCGATATCTTTGTAGATTTCTATGGATGAATTGACTTTAGTTGAATCTTTAGGAAACAATTGATCGAATAAATAATAAATAATTTCAATTGAAAATTGATAATTGAGTGGATTGAGTAGATTAACTCGTTGAATGACTGAATAGAGTAAAGCTCCATGTTGAGCATAGGGAAAATACGAATCAAGACAAATTTCAATTGAATCCAATAGTTCATAACATTGTTCAACAACTTCACCTAATTGATATTTTCTTTCCAAAGCAACTGAAGTTAACAAAACTTGTTCACTGAAAAAGTAACAAAATTAGCAAATCAAAAAAAAAAAACAATTCGAATCGATTTGCAAACCTAAGAGAATTCAATTTGAGAAATGAATCAATCTGTTGAATTCGTTGTTGACAAATTCGAATTAAACGAAGAATTGCCAATTTCTTTTGATAGAAATTCGGTTGAATTCGTTGAAATATTTCAATTCTAAGATCATCTAACAATGTTTCGACACTATATTGACAATTGATCGTATTCGTCATTAAACATAACGACGAAGAAATCTTTTCAAGAGAATCTTTTTCAGTTTGAATGAAAAATGAAAATGTCGGATGACAATATAAACGACGACCACAATAGATGATTAGATTGGTATCATCACTCTTCTCATTTGTTGTACATTTCCATTGAGCTAATGGATACAATAGACTATCGAGATTATTACAATGTTTTATATATAAATTTGATCCACATAGAAACGATTGTTCGATTAACATCACGATTTCGTGATTCGACCTGCAAAAAAAAAAGACAAATTTCAGAAGAAAACGAAACGAATCGGTTTTACGTTTGATCGAAATCAATAGTTTGTAATTGATAAGTTTTCTTGAGCCATAAATCCGTTTGATTAAATGGATCGATGATCAGTGGCGGATATTCAGTTGATTGAATGATAAGTGTATAATTTTCCATTTGAGATGAAACAATTCCTTCACTCAACCATTCCAAATAGGTTTCTTCGCCGAGAAGAAATTCAATTAATGAAAATAACATCTTTCGATATTCGATTCCATTCAAAAGTTTTTGTTCTTCATTGATTTGACTGAGTGAAGTTTGAAGTGAATCCAATTGCCAATTGATAATTCGTCCTTTGACACTCGAAATTTGATCGAAAACAATGTTAAATCCTCGATCTCGAACACATTTTATCCAATGAACAGTTAACATCAATCGTCGAAATGCATAAGTATACGGACCCAAATAAATGAGAAATCCAGCACCAATAGCACAACTTCCACTTAATGTTGATTGACGTTCACCTGTTGATTCGAAGATCTTTCTTGTTCGTTCTAATTCTCGAGATAAAATTTCATTTAATTGTGAAGCTGTTTGTAATTGATGTTCTTTGACGAGAACTTTTTCTTCTTGATCTTTCTTGTCGACAGTGGCTTCTTCGAAATTCTGTGATAAATCTTTTAATCGTGCTTCCAATGCCTACACATCAATCAAAGTCAAACCAAATATTAAAAGACGAGAATTCAACTCACTTGACTTTTGTTATCTAATAGAATTAATTTTTGATCTTGTTCTAAAACATCTTCTTCGATTTGTTTACATTTGTCATGCAAAGGTTTGACTCGTTTCAATAGAATTGTATGATATCTAATTAGTTCAAATGTCAATTCGATTTCGAGACAATGGAAATCTTACTGTAGAACTCGTTTAACCCATTTGAAAAGTGAAAATGCTGCATTGTAATAAGTCAATTGATTAATTAATTTCTCATCGAAATGAACTTTTTCAATAACTGAATTGATTAAATTTATATTTTCTTCAGTTAAATTAATTTTATCGAACAGTTGAGTTTCTTCAATGAATCGATCGAGATTGGCCATTTGTCGTTTGGCACCTTTTTGCCAAGTCACATCAGCTTGAGGAGATTTTACTAAACAAACAAATCAAATGAAGAAGAAGAAAAAGAATAGGAACATACGAATCATGATGACAGCAGCTAATGTATCTTCGAGAGGTTGTTCAGGTTTAGTAATCGCTCGTAGATCTTGTAAAGATTTCATATCTAAATTTTCGATTAATTTCCTTGCATCAGTTGCAATTGCTAAACATTTATAAAGATTTTTCTCTTGAGCTAATTCATATTCGGGTAGAAGACGTTTCAATTGAACAGTTCGACGTGTTTGACATTTATGTGCACGAATCTGTTGTTCAGCCATGACCATATCTTGACCGATTTGAACTAACATTCGTTCGGTACTTTTCAGTCGTTCTTCGAGAACTGTTTTCTCATGTTGTAATTCTTTTTCTAATTTTACAGCTGTTTCATGTTGATATTGAATTTGTTCCAAAAGACGTTGAACATCTTCGTGATTTTCGAAGACTTTCAATGATTTTTCATTGAAAATTGTTACAAATCTTTAATTAACACAGTTTATCTTTTCAATAAGAAAGTTTTGAATTTACTTTTGAACAAATTTAGTAAATGTATGATTGTTGACATGTGGTAGTTTTTGTGTGTGATTGTTATTTGCTCGTCGAATAGCCAAATGCATTGAAGCAAGTAGATGAGCTGTATTTTCACTTGTTGTTTTATCCAACCATTTCACATCTTTTCATTGAGTAAAAAACATAGAAAATGTAATTGTTTTGGAGGAGAAACAAACCTTTGAGATGATAAAGACTATTTTGAACAAGTGTTGGTAAATCCCAATGTTGCCAATAGATTAAGGTTATATTGTTAAATATCGATGGATGATCAAGACAAATTTCATTGTTTATTTCATTCATTAGAATTAAGATTCGAACATTTTCTTTGATATTTCTATTTTACAAATAAAAAAAATTTTTTTATTTTTGTTAATTTCTTTTTCGAAAACACACAAAAGAGATGAAGAGGAAAACAAAGACACAAACGAATGGTTGAACATACCTGAGAATACTAAAATGGTGTTGAAGGGTGCAAGGTGAATGTTGTGTTCGAAATTTGTGGGGAAAAAAAGCAAGAAAACATACCGAAGAAAGAATTCCCAAGCAACTGCTCGAGAAAATGAAAGACCTGCTTGTTGAACTTGTGTTCGAACTGAATTCAAAACCGATGTTTCTTCTTCTAATGAAAATAAACTTGACATTTCTTCGCTATTCAACAGATTTGTAACATGAATTATTAAATCAATCGATTCAAATTCTTCTTCAGTTATTAATAAAAGAATTTTTTCATTCTAAAATATTTCAACAACATTTGACAATTTTCAATCGTAAACAAAACAAAAAAAAACTAACTCGAATTCCTGCGTCGATATATGTTTGAGTTAATTTTTGTTTAATAAACTCTTGAAAATGTTCTTTGGAAGTAATTAAATGACTTGTTTTAAATGAAACTAATTGATAGCCAACAATCGATGCAAATAGATCGATAATCGATGGATCGAGAACACCTTCGGCCATTATACAACAATGACCATCGACTGTTTGAACTGTATGACATAAACGACAGATTAATTCCATGTAACACTACAAAACAAATCTTTCAATCGAACGAAAAAGAACAATTCGAAAATGAAACTAACAGAATAAAGTGGAAAGGAGATTTTAGGTTTTTCTTTGTTAAATTCGATGATAGCATTTCGAAGATAGGTTTCGATTTTATTTCGATCAGTAACAAGTGAATAATTATCAGTTAAATAATTTTGAGAATCACGTGTTAAATTTGCAACAATCATTCCTAAATGAATAGATTTAACTAGGTCAATGATTTAAAGATTCAACTGACCACTTTCGGTAACTTGAAGATTTGAAAAAAGTTGTTTATCATCAAGTAAAATCTGTTGTTCATTAATCATATTAGTAAAATATTTCTTGACAATAGTTAAATATAATTGTTGATATCGTTGTTGATCGATTTGATCGATGAGTTTGGCTTGATAAAGCCAAATACATTCGTGATGCCAAAGATGAAGAATATCATCGATGGATGATTCGGGTGTTAAACTTATGCAAAGATTTCGAAATAATTGTGTCAATTGTTTCATTGAGAAAACATAATGAATTCGTTGATTCGTCGGTTGAAAAAGATCTCGTAAACGATTATTTAATTCAACGGTCGATCGAACGATTTTATCGAGAATTGAACGAAGATTTTCGAAACGTTTCAATGCTTGTGTCGAATATTTTTCTTTGAACGCAATATTTGTTGATGATGGATCAACAGCTGTTGTTGTTGTCAGTGTTGTCGTTGTGATTGTCGTTGTTGTTGACGATTTACCTGTTGAAATTCGTCCTGGATGTTCAGTTGTTTCTTTTAAAGTCAATTGATTTTCACCGAAATCACCGAGAATATGTCGATTTAATAATTTAGTAAATATACTAACTAAATCTTCTTCGAGAGACATATCCATTTCAATGATATGAAAATGTTTTAATAAACGATTTAATTTCGATAACGATTGATTCGAATTGATTGTAACAACATACGTCATATTATCGATATGTTGCCAATTGAATTCTTGAGGATGATATAAACCATTTGAATCGATATGTTGACGAATCAATTCGACTAACGATTGACAATTTGAACGATCGATTTTAGCAAGTTGAAGATCATCGATAAAACAAAACATCTTTCGATTTCCTTTTGTTGTATAATAAGACGAATGTTTCCATTGAAGTTGTTCATCGATTTTCTCGTAAACAAATAAACCATCCGTTTCTCTATTCAAAATAAATCATTCAAACTTTATTTCAATCTCGGAAAAAGAAAAACAAACGAATTGCAATTGATGGTTATATAAAACACATCGCTAATATCTCCTCCACAAGTTGCTTTCAATCGATCACTAATCAACGAACTCTTTCCAATTCCACGTGGACCAATTAGTAAAACTGGATGATCACTTTCGGTCATTGAACTTATCAAATTTGATAATGCCTTTCAAAATAAAATATAGAACGTTTTTCTTTTTTTCGAAAATAAGAGAAACCATTGTGTATGGCGTGTGAACAAAGATATTATTCGGTATGCCTTGATGAGCTGGAGGATTAAATGCTGGAATTGTATCCGACCAAAGAACAAATTGATGAGAATCAATGTCATACATCCAATCGGTTAACTTCAAAATTCAAAAATCAAAATCGATTTCAAATGAGAAAAGTGAATTCTATTACCGATTTGGCTTTTGGAATATGATGAAATGTTTGTCTCCACCAATTTTCAAATTGTTTCTTATGATTGGGATGAACATGAGTAATAAATGACCAGAGAAGTGTATATTCAACCAACGAACGAAGATCAACCGGTGCACATTTATCATTTTTAAGATAACTTTTCAAAAGTGTAATTGCCATTGAAATCTTCGATTGAAAAGATATTTCAATGTTCGTTTTATCTTGAATTTCAATCGATTCAATTCGATTGATATAATCGATAAGAATCATTTTCAAATCGTCGAACATTTCATTCGAAAGATTTTCATTGGAAAAATTCGATTCAACTAAATCTCTCCACGTCCAAAGATTCTCTTCGAAATTCAACATGACAAATGATGATAACACCGATGGACTTAAATCATTCAAATTCTCTAACTAAATTGTACAAATTCAACAATTTTTCTAAACAAAGAAAAAGAAAAAAACAAACCAACCTCCCAAAAGAGATGTCCTTGATTGAAATTTAAAATCCAATGTTCAATTGCCGTGAGATCATCGAGATGAAATCCATCGAAATGTAAATATAATTGATGAGTCAACGAATATTTCTCAATGAGATTGGAGAGAAGACCTTGTTCGAATGAATCTTTAGTTCGATTGTATTTCGAAAAGAGTTCATCGATCGACCATAATTGAAGCATCAAATGATGATAGATTATTCGACTATTTTCCATTAATTTAGCTTTGACAAATGATTTCATGAGAAGTGTTTTACCACATTGACTTCGACCGATTAAAAGAATTTTCGAATGATTATCAACGAATTGATTTAATTGATAGAATTTCTTTAAAACTTTTTCATTTAAATTTAAATTCAATTGTTTACAAGAGAATTCAAATGCATCGGAAATATTCCAAATTTTTTCGTTTAAATAACGTGATTTCAATGGGGAATTATCCAACGGAATACTTTGAGGTAACAATTCTCTTCTTCGTTCATTCATTTCGAGTTCGAATAAACTTTCGAAGATTTTCTTATCTTCTAGTTGAAAACATTTGCAAATCTTCATTAAACCATTTGAAAGAGCTTTTTCTTCGTCTTCATACGAATTACCAACTAAACTCATTTTAGCAAATTTTATTAAGAATTTGATCAATAAAGGATTTAAATCCATTTGAGAATTTATCAAACCTAAGTAAATAAATCAAAAGTTTTCTTTTGAAATCATTTCTTTTGTTTTGTTTTCCTACCGTGTTGAGAAATATTTTCAGTTAATGCAAATTGAACTGTATAACGAATAAAATTGAGAAAGAGATTGGTCAATTGAGAAGCATGTTGAAAACCCGATTGAATTAAATTACAAAGTAGAACTTGATTATAATCTGGTTTAGTCAACGAAACAATTCGTTGATCAAGTTGAACATCACTCCAAACATTCGAATAATCGAATGTTGTCGAACGAGAAACATTTGTAAAGAAATTCAATTCTTTCGAATCGATCAACTGATAACTTTGATTTAAATGTTCGAATGTTTGTTTTTTATTTTGAATTGTTTGATAAAGTTTCGATGAGATTTCGATGAATAGATTCAACGATTTTTTATTTAATTCATTGATATTTTCGAATAGAAACCAATTTCCTTGACAAAGACCGGAAAATGCATTTTTTATTTGACATTCTTCGCTTGTCGAATTACAAGACAAACGAAATAAATTTCGGCCAACATTCGAACAAAGACTTTCAATTAAATAACAACTCTAAAAACGCAAAACAAATCCAAGTGAACAATGATCATTTGGAATCGAATGAGGAAAACTTACATTTTCATTGAGAACTAAAGTTCCACCAGGTGAACCCAATGAAAGAAAGATTTTACCAAGAAAATCATGTTCTCTCGGTGTAAACATTTCACAAGTCGAAATCAAATCAAATCCATAATTGACTGTTTTATCCAAACACTAAATCAAACAACTTATTTTTACAATTCAAAATTGAAAATCGAAACGAACTTGAATAGAAATTTGTTGATTTGAATAATATCTCAATGAGAATAACCATTCGAATGAGTCGATTGTTACTGGTAAACGAAGTAAATAGGATGAAAACATTGTCAAAACATCTTCGACTTTGCTTTCGCTCGATTTCTTGTCGATGAGCAAACTTTGTTCATTTGTATTTTCACGAATATGTGAAATTTGTTCGATTAAACTTTTCGATAAATTCGTTAGTTTCTAATTCAAATCAAAACATTTTTCAAGAACAAAAAACAAAATGAACACGAACTTGTTGTAAATCATTTGATTTAGCTGATGTTTCAATTAATTTAGTAAAAACAATTTTCAAAACAAGATTAACAACTTGACGAGGATATTTTAAAATCCAATCAACGAGATTTAATTCGACGTTTTCATTGATTTCTAAACAACAACAAAAAAAACAAAATTGAATTGAATTGAATGAATTCGTTGTGTCGATGAAAACCTTTGAGTGCTGTTTCAATTAGTTTTTGAATTGTTTGTTTGATTTCAATTTGTAATTTGTCAATAAATAGTTGAATATTTCCTTCGAATTGAATGATATTGGTAAATCGAATCGTTTGTTGATCATGTTGACAAATCAATCCAATGACTTCATCTTTATTTTCTTGAGAAAACAAAAGATTTTTTAATCCCGGTAGAACCAAAGAAAGATTCGTGCTCAATGATTGAATGTCATAAGCTAAAAATACAACACCCTCAAAGCTATTTTCAACGATTTTTTTTTAAGAATATCAACCTGATGTAATCAATTGAAATAATTGAAGATCATTGAGAAATGCCAATCGTGGTGATTTATTCTCTTGAAATAATTGTTTTCGTAGAACTTGTTGACATTTATTCAATTGAGAATTGAAATATTTTAACATTGGAAGAATATCTATTCATTTAAAATGAATTTAATTCGATAAAACAAAACAAAATTTACTTTTCTTTTGACAACATTTGAGAACATTATTATTATTTGCAAGTGAAATCATCAAAGCACGAAAATCTTTATCGACTTTGGAGAAAATAAGATTGGTTTGTTGATCAAATTGAATCAATGGTGTTAAACAATCGATTTGAAGCCAAAGTTGTTGAACATGATTCCATTGTTGAAGAACTCCTTCGATATGTTGTAATGTTGTTTGCCATTTGGAGATTTCATCGAGAAATGAACCAGCCGATTGATTCGTTTGAAGAATTTCTAAATTCATTTGATGATCGCCCATTTCGACAAAGATCTTATCCAAATTCGAGAGCAAATAGATTTTATCCGATGTCTTTTAACAAAAATCATTGATTTATTTCATCATGAGAAATCAATGACTTACAGAAACATCGATGTTTAATAAAGATTGAGAAAGTGAACCGATACTAACACGAGATTTTTTATTCAATGATGAAACATTTGTTTGTTGAGTTTTCTTCTCTTCGAGTATCTAAACAATTGGATTCGTTTGTAATTTTTAACAAAGAAGAAGAAGAAGAGAACTTGTTTCGGTTGATAGGAAACCATTTGAAATGTTTTACTTAACCAAATTTCTTCGTAAGTTTTCAAAGTTGTTTCAAGTTGAAAATCTTTTTCAGCTCGTTTAACTGTCGCTCGAATTTCCTCGGCATGATCTAAATCAAATCGATTTTTACAACAACGAAAATTGATGTTGCAAACCTTGAAAAGCTAAACTAAATAATTTGCCAAAAGTTAATTGTCTAAAGGTGTCACTATCCATCAAAGTATTTCCTCCGGTTAACCGAATCAATTGTTTCCAATGACGTGTTCTCAATGCTGGATTCGAAAGATCATCAAGTAATTGCGCACAGATTTTGATTCGTTTGATTTCATCTTCAGTGTAAAGATAAATTTGCCAATTCTTAGCGACAGGTGGAAGTAATTGAAGATTTTCTAAATGTTTTTCACAATGAAGTAGAACAAGTTTACTATCTAATTTTTGCCATTGTTGTTGTTTAATATCTTCTAAATGTTTGCGAATGTGTTGAACAGTTTTCCAAGTTAAATTGAAATCTTTTAATAATTGTCGACATTGATCTAATTTAGAGAAATCGACAACATTCGAATCTAAGAGTGTTTGTAATTGTTTGTAATCTTTGGCTTGTTTATCGAGAAATTTTTGTTTGGTTGAAAATTCGTTGAGAATTTGTTGAGCTTGATGAAATGAAATTTGATAATAGAAAAGATTCGATTGATTGATATCATCGATTAATTGATCGATTTTCGATTGAAATTCTTTGAGATCTTTGATAATCAACGATGATTCTTCTTTCAATGTTGGACCTAAACGTTGTTTGGCTTGCATCACTTTCGTTTTGAGATTTTGCCAACGATTGATAATTGTTTGATATCGTTCGAATAGATTCGATTGATTTTCATTCGATGTCGATGAAGATTTGAGTAACGATAAAGTTCGTCTCATTAATTCAAAACGAATTTCTACTTCTTGTTGTTTTCCACTGACAGAATTAAATAATCGCATGATTTTCATGAATGTTTCAGTATCACGTTCAAGACCACTGATCGATTCGATTTCAGGTTCCATTGCGCCGAGAAAACTCGACACATTTGTCAACGATTCATTTGTCTACAATCACAGTTTGAGATTTGCATTTAATTATTTTGAGAAATCGAAAGAAACAAACTTGATTTTGAAGATAATCACAGAATTTCCAAAGCCATTTATGAGCAAGACTTGTTAATGTTTGTTTTATTGGTCGAAGATCAATTTGAATCCATTGAACATTCCAACAATCGGGTAACGATGAAAGATCAGATAGACATGCCTATGCAAACAAATATCTCGATTGGCAAATTCAATTGAAATTTGAATGCAAACTTGATAAATTTTCATTTCATTTTCAAATTCTTGTAAAAGTGGAATTCGTTGTAATTGTTCTTTTTCATTGGTTGAACAAAGAAACGATCGTTCGACTTGATCGATTAATTCAGCTGTTGGAATCGATCCCATCGAATAAACACTTCTATTCATCACAAAACAAAAAACAGAATTGCAATTTTCAATGAAACCACAAAATTATTTGGTGTCAAAGTGAGAATTGTCATTTGAACAACATCAAATCAAACCTGTATAACATCGAAAAACTGAAATATGTTAGTTTATTTGTATTATTGATTAGAAAAAGAATATGGATATTCAACAAGCGAAAGACTAACCGTCGGCCAGCATCTTGTTCGTTGAGAAAATTCTTTGGTGTCGATGATTTTATTCGTTTTTCTCCATTTAAAAACAATTGAAACGATTGATTGACAGGTAATTCATAGAGAAATGAATATTGTTGAAAGGCTTCGAATAATTTCAATGATTCGAACGAAGTTTCTTCGATTAATTGAACAATTTTATCTTTTAATTCGATGATTAACGGATCTTCACTAATCATTTGAGAGAAATTCGTTGATTTAGAATTTCCAATCGGTTGAATAAGATCGCCTCGATGAACAAATGAATCGATCCAATTCAAAAGAATTTCTCCTAAACTCAATTGACTTGTCATTGGAACGAGTGAAGGTTCGAATGTTAATTGACAATCGTTTAATTGAACAACAATACTTAACATTTCATTTTGTTCGTCACTCATTGAAACTAACATATTCTTCAAACTGATTAAACTTGTTGCTTTTATTCCATTGAAAATTAAACTATTGAAATAATCAATTGAATTTAACCATGCTGGACAACCGGAACTCACACCAACAACCTTTACGATTTACATTTTTATTTCAAAACAAATTTTTTCTTTTCCTTTTTTTTACTTGAAAGATTTTGTCGACTAATGCATGAATTCGATGTCCATCGATGAGCAATTTTTCATTGAAAATCTCTTGAACATTTCTGAAATTGAATTCGATTTTTCAAAAGAAAAATTCGTTTTTTTTTTGGTGTTTACTGATGTTTGATGAGAGTTTGTTGAAAAGTTTCAATAGAATTTGTTTGATTTTCATGAAAACAATCTCCTTGTATATTCGACCAATGAAATGCTAAATCTCTTAGAATTGAAATATTTTCTTGAACAATATCAAGTGCAACACTCGCATCGAGATTAATTAAACCGTAAGCTTCTTCAATATAATCGTTCAGCCCAAGACTTTTCCATGTGATTTCATTTAATCCTCGATCGATTACCTAAAAAAAAACATTGAACTTTTCAAATTCAATTCAAGAAAAACAAAAAACAAACTTCATCGATTCGATTTAATTTCGCTTCGAAAAGATCTTTTTCTTCGAGATCCATTTGTTCGATGAGATAATTATATTTCATTGCAACCGATCGAAGACGATCGACATTCAAACTAAATTTGTCATCAAACAATAAATTCATTTGCAAAGATCAAAAGTTTCTTTTACCGAATTATTGTTTGATTTTGAAGAATTGGAATTAATTCTCGAAATTTGGCTGGAATTTCGTAATTTAATGGTGAACTTGTGATGAAATGAATTTCTCTTAGAACACATTCGAGTGAAGAATCAAAATTGACTTGAATCGATTGTGGACGAGCCAATTCATCGGATAAACTAACGATTTTCTATTTCAAAACAAAAACAAAACCGACTCAATTTTGAATTCACAGAGGGAGAATTTCGTTTACAAAAACAGGTTGAAGTAAAAGATCAGAGATTTGACTCGATGCAGATTGTTCCAATTGAGAATAAAGTTCACTTTCATTTCTTCAACAACAACAACTGACAAATTGTAAAAAGAAAAGAAGAAAAACAAACTTGGCTATTTTTTCTGTAGCAATTCGAAATGATTCTTTTAATTCCCAACCGAGATCACTATTGACTATTTTAGGACAAAGATCAATAAATAAATGCCAATAATTATCAATTCGTTGTTTGAGACCAAAGAGAAATAATAATTGTCGTGCAATCGGTGGTTGATGACAATAATTCGAATGAGATTTTCGAATTAATTGTTCGACCGATTGAAATTCTTGTTTGAGATGTTCAGTAATCCATTGTTCTTCATTTTGAAGAGCTCGTTGAACAACATCTCGTTGATAAGCTCCATGAAACACATCCAATAATGTCAATTTACTTTGTAAGGTTGTTGCTCGAGAGAAACATTGTCGAAGAATCCAAGCTAATTCATGTTCATATTGTTTTAATTCCGTTCGAAGACGAAAAAAAGCTAAATCAAATCGATCACTATCCATTAAATTCGATAGATTCGGACATTCAGCATGAAATTGATCAAGAGCTTGACAAGATTTCGATTGAATTTCAGCAAGCATAGCATCCATTGTACTCGTCAATGTTCCACCAATACGTGCTGTCGATGATAATTCTGTAAATTGAGCAATTGTCGAGGTCAATTCTTGAACATCATTACATCTTTTATATAAAAAAAAAGACAAAAAAAAACAGTTTCTTTCTTTCTTTCTTCTTCTTCTTCTCATTGTTTGAAATGAAATCACCTTTCGATAAGAGCATTTAACGATTGAAAACATTTGGCATTTCTCTGTGGCCATGGACTGGATTTTCTGAGAACAGCATAGGGATCGTTATTAGCTGTGATTTCTTTATTTGGATCACTTTCACCATAAGGATTTACATGCCAAATTAACATTTTTGATGGATCGATTCTATTCGAGAAAAAACCAAATGACTTTTTCAAAATAAAATAGAAAAACGAGAGACTTTTTCTCAGGAATCATATATTTTGAATTGAGTGCATCGGCTTTTTCTTTATAATCAAGATAAGTTCCTCGAAACATTGCACAAATCGAAAGAGCATCTTTTAAACCCATCGAATCCTATTTGAAATCAATTGAAACAATAGTTATTCAGAGTTTGACAACATACGTGTTGACTTTGAGATGAAATATCTTTTGTAACAATTTGTTTCGATCGATGAACAATTTCATTCGAAACAACTTCTAATAATTGACTGAATTTATCTTTTTGATGATAATAACTAACAAACAAATCAAACATCAATTTCAATGGCAAATATGTCGACTGCGTTTAGATTACTGTGAATGTTGCCAAATGAGAAACAAAGTATGCATTAATGATCGAAGATAACCAACAATTTCATTGAAATCATTGGAACTATTGATTTGATAGATCCAAGGAGATAATGTACTTACAAATGAAAGATTTCGTTCGGCATGATTGACAGCCTAAAGAAATGGTAAAGTGAAAATGAATGAATGTTGTCAATGACAAACTCGAGTGATTTCTAATTTAATGTCTAAAAATGAAGCGAGATAAGGTGAACGATTTCTTGCTAAATTCTTGAGAACATCTTCGACAAATGGTGAATCGAGTTGAACAAGAAGATTATTTAATTTATTAATTCTCGATGTCCACAATTGAACTTGATCTTTTATTGAATTTTGTTCTCGACCATAGAATGATGGTTTCAATTCTTCTTGAAGTAATTGCTATTCAATAAAACAAAAAAAAACAATTTCCAAATAAACAAACAACAACAATAGAAAAGACAAACTTTGATTTGTTTACTCCAGTTCGTTAAAGTATTTTCTAGAATAGCTAAAATGGCTTGTTGTCTTTCGGGTTGTTGTTGAGCAATATGTGCAAGAATATTAAATGCTGGCAATGGAAGAACAACTGATTCAGCTTGAAATGTATGTGTAGCTGCTGTTTGATTTAATAAACGATGAAATAAATCCAAGAAACGATCCTTTTCCATATCAGATACCAATGTATTACAACATAATAATGGAAGATAAACATCTCGACTGATGATATCCATATAATGAACTGTTTCTTTCGGATATAATTCAACTAATGAAACATCTTTGTCTAATCAAAATAGAAAACATTTTCAATTTTATCGCTTTTAGTTTTTTTTTTGTTATGAAGAAAACAAACCGAGATTTTCTCGAGTTAATTTGCTGGTTAAATTTGTTTTAATAAAAAGAACGATTTTGTCGAATGAATTAAAATCAACGGGAATGATATTTGTTGCAAGAAGATTTGTCGATGATGATTGAGAGAGAATATATAAATGAGTAATATCTTCATTTTCAAGAAATTGTTCAATACTTAAACGATTATCATCGTTTTGAATAAGTTGAATGAGAGCATCTCGTTTAGGTTCAATCGTTGTGATTATACGAGATTCAATCCATTGATAACGAGTATCTTTTTCCATTTCAAATCGAACGAGAAAAGAAAAGAAAGAGAAAGAGAAAAGATTTCTGTCGCCATTTGCGTGTGTTTGTATAAAGTTGTCACCATCGATTGCCTCTCTTGACATTCAAATTAAAATCAATCGTTCTGCATTGATCAGAGGGAGTTACATGTATTCATTCATTGAATCATTCAACCGTATATTTCTTATTTTATTTATTTATTTATTAGAAAATGCTTGCACAAATTGTATCACCAATTCTCGGAACTTTTCTAATTAGTTTAGCATTGATTAATTTCTCAGCAAATATCAATCCCAAACTTCATTTAGTTTTAGTATGAAAAACAAAAGAACAATTTTGTTTTCTTTTTCTGAAATCAATTTTTTTTTTTTGTAATTTTAGAATGGTCAATTGAGACAAATGCAAGAAACATTTGCAATTGATTCTTTGAAACAAATTCCATTCGAATTACTTCGATTGATATTTTCAGGATTTTTACTTGTGTCTGGATGTATTCTTTATTTTTTCCAAGGATTTCGTCGTCTATTAATTCTGATTCCATTGTTAATTGTTTCGGTATTAATGTTTCAATCTGCAGTTGTTTTTGGTTCGACATTGTCAAATATTCCGATTTACATGTTTTTATTGGTTTCAATAATTATTATTTTATTTCATGATTGTTCACAATTAGACGATCTGGAAATCAAATAAATTCGAAATAAGATTTTTATTACGAAGAATTTGTTGATGAATTAACGATTGTTGAGATGAGATGTCTAATGCTTGATTATAAGATCGAAGAGAATGATTGATATGTTCGAGTTTATCATTGGATTTCGATACTTGACTAAGAAGAAAATGAAGATCACCTTGCAATTTTTGATAGCAAACTTTCAATGATAATGAAATCGAACGATTCGAGAGAAGATTTTCGATTTGACTGAAAATTTCCTTGGAATAAAATTGAAGTTCATTGAAAATTAATTGTAGATAATTTTGAATAATAAAACATTGATTTTGATCGTTGGTTTCGATTAGAATTTGATTTAGTTTTCTTAGAGATTGACATCGTTTTTCAATTAAATTCAAAGAAATCAACGTGAAAATTGTTTGTTGTTGTTCGTCGAATGTTTTTGACGATTTAATCAATTGAAAAGCATCTTCACAACGGTTTGTTAAATAACAAAAATATAATCGATCAAACAAATTTTTCATCGCATTTCTTCAGCGCTTTTTATTATTCTCTACTAAAGACAGATTTTAATTAAAAAGAAATTTGATCTGAAATTGACGTCTTTCAACATTTTTAAATCTTTAAATAGGACTGAGAACTTGTGTACTTGTACTCACATTTCAATGTCTCTAACAGATTTAAGTCGAGAAATAACAATCTATACAGGCATAGTTCTTGTTCTAACTGGATTTATTGGCAATTTAATGAATATTTATATATTTTCCAAAGTTCAATCGTATCGAAAGAGTTCAAGTGCATTTTATATTTGTATAAGTTCGATATTTAATATTGGTTATATCGGAATAAATTTACTTTCTCGTATAGTTAGTATTGCTTTTTCATTTGATTTAACTCAAATATCAGTTGTTTGGTGTAAAACTCGTCAATTCTGTTTAGTAACATTGAGTTTAGTAACATTAACATGTTCATGTTTATCAACAATTGATCAATATTTTGTGACATCACACAAACCATCTCTTCGTCGTTTTAGTAATCTCAAATGGTCACATCGAATTGTGATTTTAGTTGTTATTCTTAGTTCAATTCATGGAATCTTTCTTATTTTATATTCGAATATCTTGGCAAATAATTGTGTAATAACAAATTCAATATTTAATATTTATATTCGAATATTTATTCTTGTTATTCTTTGTATTGTTCCAGTGATTGTCATGATTTTATTTGGTTATTTAGCTTTTCAAAATCTACAACGAACTCAATTTCTCTCAAGACAATTCGCTGATCGACAAATGACAAAAATGATTCTATTTCAAGTCATTTTAATTACTTGTTCAATAACTCCATATGCAATTTATATCATTTATTCTTTAATCACATCTCAAATGATTAAACATGCAAATCAATTAAATAATGAAGCATTTGTATCAACAATTATCAATTTATTTCCTTATTTCTACTATTCGGTTAGTTTATTTTCAAAGAAAAAAACAATGTAAAAATAAGAAAAGAAATGTTTTTGTTTTGTTTGTTGAAAGGGAAGTTGTTATGTGTTTGTAATTTCATCAAGTCGATTTCGTCGATCAATAAGAGAGAAAATCTTTGGTTGGAAGAAATCAAACGTAATTCAACCAATACAAATGTCAACAAACATCCAACTATTGAGTTTACGTTAAATCAAACGTTAAATAGTTCATGTCAAAGCGACAAAAAAAAAGAGCATGCGATCTGTACTTTTGAACGCCCTGAAAAATGTTTCTTTAAATAAACTATTGAATGAGCTTGATGATAATGCGAGACAGAGAAAGTAAATGAAGCAAATAGATATAAATGTAATTAAAACTATTGCCGACACATCGCAATTATATTTATATAAATCATCATAAGAGTCAAGTTTCTGAGTGAACATTCCAGAATAAATAATTTCAATGTCATTAACGAACATCGGTCAGCAAATAACCATTTATGTTGGTACATGTTTATTTTTAATTGGTTTAATTGGTAATTTAACAAATATATTTGTGTTTCTAACTGTTCGACAATATCGTAAAACTGCATGTACATTTTATTTTCTCATCAGTTCGATATCGAATTTAATCTATTTATCAGTCAATTTGCCAACACGTATTTTGAGTACAGGTTTTTCTTATGATTCAACTCGAACATCAAATGTTTGGTGTAAATGTCGTCAATTTGGTATTTTTACATTTCCATTAATAACATTAACATGTTCATGTTTATCAACTATTGATCAATATTTTGCAACATCACAAAATGTTCGTCTTCGTCGATTGAGTCAAATCAAATTGGCATATAAAATTGTTTGTTGTGTTATATTGATTTATTGTCTTCATGGAATTCCCATTATTTTATTGTATAATATATCACCAGTGAGCAGTACATGTACACAAACCAATGCTTATTTTTCGAGATATTCGATCTTCTATCTTCTTGGATTGATTACAACAATTCCATCATCAATTATGATTCTCTTCGGATATTTAACCTATCGAAATCTTCATCAAACTCGAGTTCTTCTTCAACAACAAGCAGATCGACAATTAATTCGAATGATTTTGTATATAATTTGTCTTGATTTATTTTGTTTGATTCCCTATGGAATTCAGATGGCTTACAATACAATTACAACTGGATGGAGTAAAGATGCCAATCAATTAGCCATTGAAAGGTTTTCATTTACAATTTTAACAACAGTTACATATGCTTATTATTCGGTAAGATAAAACGATTTCTTTCATTTTATTTAATTCAATTGTTTTTTATTTTATTTAGATGAGTTGTTTTATGTTTTTAATTTCGTCGAAACGATTTCGAAATGCAACCAAAAATCTTTTTCGATGTTTTTTTCATCGACAAAATCAAGTTGAAACTCTTGGTTCAAATACATTTCGAAAAGTTACAAAACAATAAACTGAAAATATTTCTATTCGATGTTGTCTTGTCAAGTTCATAATTATGTATCATAAAAAGAAAATAAAAAGAAAATTACAATTTATCTTTATCTTGTCAAAAAAATGTAAATTTCTACTCGATGTCTTCGTTGTACTAAAAAGGAGTCGACGGCACTTTCATTGAATTGAGTTTAATTGGAATAACAAATTTGAACATGTAATATCAATGTAATTAAAACAGACAGGAAAAGATCGACACAAATGTTCATTGACTTGTTAACAAACAAGAACATGTGACGATAAATATCTACTCATTAGAACTGTCAAGATTTGCTTTGATTTTCTCAGCGGTTTCTAATGTTTCACATGATTAGTAGAGGAAAATTTTGATTTTTTTATTGCGCAGATTTAATTTGATATTTATATTTGAAAAGAATAAAAGAATGTTTTTCTATGATTCGGTCCTATTGAAATGTAAAAAGTATATAATTATATGACAAACTTTGTATCTAATATGATTCTTTGAAAGTGGTCGACATTTTATTTTTTTATGTGTGAAAAAAAGAAACAAAAGAATTCATTTGAATTTTAAATAATAAAAAGAGAAGTCGAGTAATGTCTTTAACATATGTTGGTCAACAATTGATGATTTCAGTTGGAATAACATTGATTACAATTGGACTTATTGGTAATTCTATAAATGTTCTTGTTTTTTCCAGTAGTATTCACTATCGGAAAAGTTCATGTGCATTTTATTTATTAATGAGTGCAGTTTTTAATATAATTTATATTTCTATGAATTATATTCCTCGTTTTGTTAGTCAAGTGAGCAAATATGATTTATTACGTTATTCGATTGTTTGGTGTAAAATGCGAAGTTTTGGTGTCATAACATTTCCATTAATAACTTTAACATGTTCATGTTTAGCAACGATTGATCAATATTTGTCAACATCACAAAATGTTCATCTTCGTCGATTGAGTCAAATCAAATTGGCTCGACGAATGGTGATTTTACTAACTGTTGTTTGGACAATTCATGGCGTTGCTCCACTTGTATTTAACAATATTTCACCAAGTCAAACATGTGAGTCAGCTCATTTTGGTTATAATCTCTATCGAATCTTCTATCTTCTTGGATTAATTACAACAATTCCATCGTCAATTATGATTCTCTTCGGATATTTAACCTATCGAAATCTTCATCAAACTCGAGTTCTTCTTCAACAACAAGCTGATCGTCAATTAATTCGAATGATTTTCATTCAAGTTGCACTTGATCTTATTTGCATTGTTCCGTATGGTCTTATCAGTGCTTATCTTTCAATAACATCAAAGATGAACAAAGATACAAACAGGCAAATTATTGAAAATTTTATTTTAACTTTATTAACGTTATTAACTTATTTTTATTATACGGTTTGTTAAGAATTAAAAAAGAGAGCAAAAGAACATTTTGATTTATTTATAGGGAAGTTGTTATATGTTTCTTTTGACATCAAGCCGATTTCGTCGATCGACAAAAGATCGAATACTTCGTATTTTTTGTCGAAACAACGTTGAAATAGTTCCAATTCACTCTCGACCAACTTTTTAAAACATTGATTTTGTTCTATCGACGATTGAAATAAATAAATTAATAAAACATTTAATTAGTCTGGATTAAATAACCTTGATTATAGTACTTTTGTTAATAATTATAAAAGAGAAAAAGGTTTGACGGCGAATACGTTTGATAAATGAGTTAATGAGAGAATATATCTCTTTGAAGAGTTATTAAATAGAATTGTTCTTGGAAAAATGACATGTCCTTATCGTACATAAATCAAATATTAACATTCTATGTTGGTAGTTCAATAACAATGATTGGTTTGATTGGTAATGGAATAAATATTTATATATTTTCTAATTTCATCGATATTCAATTTGGTTTATGTAACATTTAATTTGCCAATGCGAATCTCAAGTGTGACGTTTTCAATTGATTTGACTCAAACATCGATTATTTGGTGTAAAATACGTCAATTTACAATTAGTGTTTTTCCTTTGATAAGTTTATCGTGTTCATCAATGGCAACCATTGATCAATATTTGTCAACATCTCCACATGTTCGTATTCGTCAATTGAGTCAAATAAAATCGTGTCATCGTTTATCTTTGATGATAATTAGTGTTTGTTTTCTCTATGGAATTTTGCCAATTGTTTATTATGAAATTCCATTGAATGTGCAAGTTTGTACAACAATTGATCCAATTTATAAATATTTTCGAATGATTTATTTACTTGGCTTGATAACAACGATTCCTTCGTTGTTAATGAGTCTCTTCGGATATTTAGCCTATCGAAATCTTCATCAAACTCGAGTTCTTGCTCAACAACACGCTCATTTACAATTAATTCGAATGGTTTCAATCGAAATCATAATGAATCTAGTTTGTATAATTCCATTTGGAGTCAATACAATTTATACTTATGCAACAACAAATCTAGTTAAAGACGCCAATAGATTAGCAATTGAATCGTTTGCATCGAATATGATAGGATTACTTTCTTATGTATTCTATGCTGTAGGAACAATTACGATTTGTTGTTTTA
>ERZ778019.1694-NODE-1694-length-26888-cov-12.457161_pt1 | contig 26888 bp, 28 predicted proteins | sample MGYA00375749_ERZ778019 | MGnify/ENA primary metagenome ERZ778019 (study PRJEB29350, sample SAMN05389821) | bioreactor metagenome | isolation source: Ammonium sulfate bioreactor | place: South Africa: University of Cape Town | collected 2014-03-17 ... | reverse complement strand
ATTCCAACAGTAATACTCGTTTTAATATCATTTTTTCGACAATAATTCGACAAAAGATTCATTAATGTCGATGCACCGATGCATTTATTTGATGATTTCAATAGATGATCATCACATGCTTTGACAGATGTTTTTATTTGACCCTGAAAATAATTTAACAACATTCAATTGAAAACTATCCAACAAATCAAAACAAACCAATCGATCACGTTGATTTTGAGTCGAAGCACGAAATGCAATTGTTGGAAATTCATTTCGCAAATATTTCAACCATTTATCAAGATTATGACGTGGAATAAGATCTAATTAGTTGATAAATTCAAAATTTCCATCATCGAATAAACTCAATTTGTCATACCGATTTTATTTAATAACAAAATAAGTTTCTTATTTTTTCCTGAAGTTAAAACAGCTTCTTCGACTTGAGGACAACGACATCCAAGAGGATCACGAGCGTCGAGTACTTCAATAATAATATCTGATGCATCGACAACCTTTGATTTCAAACAAAAACAATGAAAAGTTATATTTCATCAATTGATTTACTTTTTTGAATTCTCGATAAAATGTCCGTCTTGATTTCTCCTGACCTTCGCCAATTTCCGTTGAAAATTGTTCTTGTTGTTCGTTCTAAAATTATCGAATAAATTCAACGATTCTTCTTAATCAAATCTCCTTACATGTAAAGTCTCTTCATGTTCAAATACATTCTGTCGACGTTGAACATCGAATAACATTGATTCTAAAGTTTTCGGACGTTCTTCTTCAAACTAAACAATTGCGAGTTTACATTTATCTAGTTCGATATTATTTCTAAGAAATTCGAACCTGTCGTTTATTAGTATTAGTTGCCTGTTGAGATAAGTCATGTTTCAACGAATTTGATTTCGGAAATTTAAAATCTTTGAATTTCTTGTTACTCATTACTGTTTCCGTTGAGAAAAATCGATCAACGAACTTTAATTTCGTAAGTAAGCGAGCGAGCAAGTCGATGTCAGTCTATTGATTTGAGTAAAATAAGACCAATTGTATTAGTTTTACTATTACATGAGTAAAATCTGTAGTGACCTCTAGTATTTTCTATAGATCGATGAAAAAAAGATCAAAAATATTAGACTGTTTCTGATACATCTTCCAATCGGGTAATATCAAACATAGTTTTATTCTTTTTCAAATCGAAAAACAACTGTTCATCATAGACAATCACTGTTAATGATAAGTTTTTCTGTTGTTGTTTATGTCAGGAAATTTGATAATTATCAACGTTCATATCATTCAAACCCAGTAATTCATTTTGTTCAGTCGTACGTTCATAATGTTCGACTTTTAATTGCGGATCAGGTTCGGGTGCACACGTATTTTGCAAATAACAATTGCCAGCTGGATCATCAAGAACAATCGTAACGAATTTCTGTCCAGCAAGAACAGCATCAATATCGCCGAGAAATGTTGACATTCGATTTTTATCCGTATTTGCATCGTGACTATCACCACCACTGAACGGCATAATAACACTAGCTAATTGACTTTTCAATGTCGTAAATATTCCTTCGACTGTTGTAAATCGACCACCGATCGATTTCGATTCGGATAATTCAAAATCAAGATCAGGTATCGCAAGCGACGATGTTTCAGAAACTAAGATGTCTCGATTGAGATCTTCGGCATCGTTCAAGGTTAATGTATATCGAATACCTCGAGATGCAATACCTGTACCCGATTTAACTTCATTTGATTTATGTCCACATTCATCACATGCTGTTGCCATGACGATAATTTCTTTGAAATACGGAATATTCGTTACTTTCATGTTGGTATCACATGGTGCATTGCAATAAGAACAATTCGTACCGAATGTAAGAACTTCATCTTTGACATTTTCAGATGTAAGTGCTTCGGATTGATTTTCATCGGTTGTCGTTTGTTCGAATGAATCGTTGTCATCGTCAGTGATTCCGAGAAGAGCATTTTGGTCAGCATTTCGTCGGTATTTTTTAGTTGTCATTTGCTCATCACGATAGGGTGCTCGTGGATTTTCAATGAAACTGTTGCCACTTGGATCATCGACTTCGAAATGAAATGGTGATGAGGCTTTTTTCAAAGATTCAAGACGTTCGATAAATTGAGTTAATTTATTCATTTGTTGCTCAAATTCAGAGATATTTTTTTGTGCATCACCATCATCATTTGAATTATTTGTTTGATTTCGATGTAATTCATCGATTGTTTCTTCGATTTGTTTGACTGTCTTATTGATATTTTCAATAGTTGAGTCGATGAATCCTAGAAAAATAAAAATAAAAATAAAAATCGATTTTTATTGATTCAATTCGAACCTTCGATTGTTGTTAAGAGACCATTTTCGCCGCATGGTTCTTGTTGAAAGTCCAATTCTTTGATTCGAATTGTTCCATAACTGGATTTAACAAATTGTCGATTAAGATCTTGACTTGTTTTAACTTCAACAGTGATTAAGATTCCATAGGCTTCAACCCGTTGAGCTGGTTGAATATCATTATTTTTGAAATGACACGAATCACATTCGAATGAACTGAGTATAACATCTTTGTAGTAAGGTATACGTGTCAATAGAAGACGTGTATGTCCTTTTGCATAACAGTTCATACAGAGTGATTCGATTTCAGTTAATTGATTTTCAGCATCATCGGCAGACAATGCAGTAAATGCTGGACGGTTTTCGGTAGTAGAAGCCATTTTAGATTTCAATTTTGAATATGATCTAGAGTGATCGAGCAAAGGTCTTTTTATAGATTAAGACAGCGGGAGATGACGACATATTTCAAGAAAAAAACAGATTCTTACGAAATGACAGCATGACTAAGTTACCTATTGAATTATGTCACTTCCCTGGAGTTTTTCAGGATTGAAAAATACGGAGAACAGTGTGTAGTCTTCTGAGTAAAATATAGAAGGTACCTAAACCAATCATATTTATTGATTAGTATGTCAGAGAGCGCCCTCTCACAAAGACTCACTTGTCCTTAGATCTTTTAACTATACTAATACAGAGATTTGTATTTCATACGTATCAACAACAATAACAAAAATAGAAATATAGAATTAACTGAGAATCAATTGTATTGTTTTTCAAGATATTTATTTTCTGTAAATGTATTAGTTATGACGAAAATGATGTACTCGTTACCACCTGTTTTTTCGACTCATTAATTGTCTAGATGATAAAAAAAATGATATCACTAGGCAAATTTCAAGCAGAGTATATATAAAATCTCACTCTGAAGTCATTCAGTCAATTTTGATTGTGTATACTCATTTCGAAATGAAAGTATTTGTTGCTTTTTGTGTTCTTTTGATTGATGTTTATTGCATTTCTACGACGATTGATGAACAATATAACGATCAATGGGAACTATTCAAACGTACCTATAACAGAGAATTCAGTTCCGTTGCAGAAGAAGCTACTCGGTAGGATTCGTTAATGATCAATAACGAGAATTTTTGTTTTCATTCTATTTCTATAGTCGAACCATTTGGGAAACTAATCTTGTTAAAATTAGAAAGCATAATCTGGAAGCTGATATAGGTCTTCATAGTTATACATTAGGCATGAATCGATTTGGTGATATGGTAAAATCTATCTTTTTTTCATAGAACTTTAGTCAATCTTTTCGTGTAGACAAATGAAGAATTTCGAAAACAAATGAATGGTTTACAAATCTCTATTGAAAATGATCATAGTGACTATGATCATCATACATTTCGAGCACCAGCTCACGTCACTATTCCAGATGAAGTTGGTAGATGTTTCTGAATGATGATTAATCTTTTGACAAAATAATAATTTCTATAGATTGGCGTAAAGAAGGTTACGTTACATCTGTCAAAGATCAGGGACAATGCGGTTCATGTTGGGCTTTTTCAGCTACTGGTTCACTTGAAGGTCAACATTATGCTCAAACTAAACAACTTGTTTCACTTTCTGAACAAAATTTAATCGATTGTTCGGGCAAATTCGGTAATATGGGCTGTGATGGCGGTTTAATGGATTCATCTTTTCAATATATCAAAGCTAACGGTGGTATAGATAATGAAGCAAGTTATCCGTATGAAGCTGTTGATGGAAAATGTCGATTCAAAAAAGAAAATATTGGTGCTACCGATTCAGTTAGTGAATATTTTATTTTCGTTTCAACAATAAAATTTGTTTTTTGTTTGTTCGTTTGTAAGGGATATGCCGATATCAAGAAAGCGAATGAAACTGATCTTGAAATTGCAATTGCTACAATTGGCCCAATCTCTGTTGCTATCGATGCTTCACAAAGTTCATTTCAATTGTATAAATCCGGTATCTACGATGAACCTGCGTGTTCAACAACTGCACTTGATCATGGTGTTCTAGCTGTTGGTTACGGTAAAAAAGGTGAACGAGAGTATTACATTATCAAAAACTCATGGGGTACATCATGGGGTGAACAAGGCTATATCTTAATGAGTCGTAAGAAGAGAAATCAATGTGGTATTGCTACGATGGCCAGTTATCCGCTTGTTTAAAAATATTTTCTTTGAGAAATCATTTATTTAATTGTTGATGTTATTGAAATTAGAATAAAGAATAGACAAGCAAATAAGAAAAAAAAATACAATCTACACTCTCTGAACAAGAAGAAAATAAGTATAAGAACAATAAAGTTAACAAATAGTAGAAAATTTCATTGAGAATTGGTTATCATTTGTACAAATCGAAGAATGATTCTAATTTTGAACAGTTAATGGTGCTGTCTAAACAAAATATTTTCTTCAAAATAGAAAAACGCAGAAGAAGTTGATAATTACATACCGACAACATGCCTAAACGATGTCGAGGTCGAATGAGAAAAGGATTTTCAAGATATATATTATTATTGCTTTGTGGTTTAAGACTGATGACATCCTAAATAGAATATTTTTTGTTCTGAAAGTTTCATATCGATGCATGAATGGATGAAACGTACTTTTTCGGTGCAATATCGCACGCCAATCATTGTATGACCGAAAATATGTCCGTGTTTTTTGAGAGCACGTTGTGCTTGAAGACGAGTTTCAAATTTAATATGAAACAAATTCGATTCTTCGACAATCTAAATCAAAAATTCGATTTTATCAAACGAAAAAGTAAATCATCGTGTTCTTACAACATATTTTTCAATAACACCTAATCGACTAAATTCATCAATTAACGTTTGCACATCTGCTTTTGTTCGATAGCCGAATACTGTCAGCCATGTTCCATCATTGCCACTTTCACTTGCAAGACTAATTCAACAAAACATAGATCGAAATCCACTCTCGAATATATATTTACTTCGTTCGTTGAGTCGTTTGAATAAATGTAAAATTATTTGTCGACGTATTCGCTGCATCCATCGATTGATCCATGCTAACTTGCGTCATTAATCCGAAATCATATGATGTACTTGTATTACCGAAGAGAAAATTCGACGTTATTCGACGACTATTCTCGATTTCATCGTATGGATTTATATTGCCAGTACGTGTTCCGTATCCTCCTTGTCGAAATAAAATCGATGTTTGTTGATCATCCACTAAGATGAAAATTATGTTTAAGATCTATTGACAACAAAAAAAGAAAAACGCCGAAACTCGTACTGGCTTGATCGTTGTTATCAACGAGAAAACGGACACGTTTTTGTTGTCCAGGTGATAATGGACTCGATGGTGATTTTCTATTGAAAAGAAGGATAGATATGTTTTTGTGTTGAGGGTGAAAAAAGAGAAGATTACGAACGATTCATCAAATGTATGTTTACTCATTAGAGATACAAACGGTGAAGACTAAACATTAAAATCGAGATTGATCATTGAAAATAGAAGATAGTTTTTACCTTTGAATTGTCTCGAAAGAACGTTGATGAATGCATCTGAAATAGAAAAATTCAAATGAAAGAAAAAAATGTTTAACTATTGTCGTGTTTTCTTCGTTTGTTCTCGGATTTTTTTATCAATTTGTTCACAAGGAACATAGAAACCTCGATTAGTTACAAGAGAAATATGAGCTTTTCTGCATATTGGACACAAACCATTGTAGCCTGTGAAAGATTTATCACTCTCCATGGCATAGAGAAGTACATTGTCGCATAAAACTTTGCCTTTAATAGTAACTTTCTGTGTTCCAAGTTGAACAGTTCTATTTTCAAAATTCGATTCATTATCTATCTGATTCGTTTGATCGTTGAGCATTAATTTGTTGATTTCATTTTCTCGTATTCGAATATCTTGTTTGAATTGTTTAATTTGTTCGAATGATGCTTCACCATCCTTAAGCAATTCATTGATTTTCTCAACAATTTTCGAAAGTTCACTTTCTTGTTTGAATATTTCTCGATTAAGTTCTTTAACTTTTCGTTCATATTCTCGATCGATCTCTCTCTGTTTCTCATCACGCCATTGTTTCAATAAATTCAATGGGAGATTTCGATCTTCTTCAGGTTTCAATGTACTTCTCACTAAAAAAAACAAACAAATTCGTCTGTATCAAACATAGATCATGATTCTACACTGATTAACACGATCGACAAGTGGTATCAGTTCATTATTCACTTCTGTTTGATGATCATTGAAATGTTTCGAACATACTTTCTGATCACAATGAAGACATAAACATGCTGAAGCTCGTTTACAATTGTTGACAGAACAGATCGACGATAACGACATATTCTTATCCAATAATACCAATTTTTTTTTTTATTATCTTTCTAAAACAATCAATTATATATCCACTGAGTGTCGCCAGTTGTTGAAATCAAAAGAAATATGAACATATTCCCATTCAGTTGTCATATATTTAATGTATGATAATACAACAAAGAGAAGAAAAGAACGAGACAATCGACTAGAAAGAAGAATAACACATTGAGAATACGATAAAAATACTGATTTAGTTATAGTTTACGAGATAGATAATGAATATGGAATAATAGTCATAAAAAAAAAACAAAAACAAAATGAGATTATACTGTGTCTATTGACGATTAGTGTCCAAGATTCAACAGATCAGCATCTTGTACTATTTGTCTTTGATTCGAAGTGAATTGTTGTTGTTGTTGATCGTCTTGAATAAGATCATGGTCATTCTCATCCTCATTCTCATCATCATCATCATCATCGTCATTATTCACTATTGCACGGAGTGTTGGCAAACTTAGATCGACTTCAATTGGAAATATATCAGCTTCTTTCATAACTTCATTACAATCTTTGTGATATTTATCGAGTGCAGTTATGAAACGATGTAATTGAAAAACAATATCTTGAACTAAAAGAAAAACAAGTTTTGAATGAAGGAATGAAACAGAAAACGAACCATGTTTTTGATCGAGTAATTCTAATTTCACAAGAACATCGGCACGCATTTTAGCAAAACGATCACGAGCTAATTGTCGACATCGAAGAATTAATCTGAAAATCGAACAAATCGAATTATTTCCCAAGAAATCATTGACTTTCTCACCGATATTCGTAGTTTCCAGTTTCAACACGATAGAGTGGCTCTTGAAGTGCAGCATAACTGCATTCTTCATCATCCATTTCTTTAACTTTCAAGCAATACGACTAAATTATCAATCAGTAAAACATTTCGATTTCCTTGAATCATCATCAAAACAACTTACTAAATATTCGAATTTGGCATCGGCATATTTTTCAATAGTTAATTTCGTATCTGGAATGGCTTTTGTCAAATAAGTATTCAAATCAGCAATCATCTAAAACATCGAATTATTTTCCATGTCAAACTAAAACAAAAACGATTCCTACAGGTTTAACGGTTCGTAATAAAGTTATTGCATGTCGATCGATTTGTCGATGAGCTTCACCGAACTTTGTAAACGCTTCCGATGCTTTAAATTGCGGTTCACGTGCGCCGATACTTGCAAATGCATCGCCAAAATTACGATGCGTATGTGCTAATTCGAATATTGCTTTGAGAACAGCACGCGTATGTTCAATCAAACCACGATACAGTTCAGATGTTCGTTCGAGTTCATCTAATTTCTTTATCAAACCGTCTAAATACGCAGAAATTATATTTTCAATCTCGATTTTTACGTTATGTTTTACCATTGCATAAAATGGCTCGACTAAGTCCAAGAGCGTCTGCAGTTGTCGAACTCATTGTATCGACGATTCGATGTTTCATTTTTTTGAGAACTAAATATCAGTGAATTTGTTATTAAAAATAAAACTCGAATAAACAAACAAACAAACCGATGTCTAATGTTTTTCCTTCTTTGGGTTGTGCATGTAATTTATTATAATGTATTGCCACTTCATTCTGTAAAACGATTCAACACGAGATTTAACAGATGAAAATCAAATTTTCGGTACTTTGCAGTTTTGAATTAGTTTGGCTACTTCGACTTTCGTTCGTCCTTTGACTGATTTGCCATTGACAGATATCAATTCATCGCCTAAATTTCAGTTTCAAATAGTTTCTTTGCAAATTAAAACTCAAGTTTTCAACCTGCTGCCAGAGATCCATCGCGAGATGCTGGTGTATTATCGAATATTTGCACAATATACAAACACGGACAAAGTGGAGCTCCACCACCAATACTAATTCCAACTAAATTCTGAGCGTCTTTTATTAATGTACATGTTCCAGATGTCAACGTCATTCCACTAAAATAATTCATTTTAAAGAAGAAAAAAAAGAAATAATATATGAATCTTCAGTCGATTTGCTAGCTTACAGCGTATCTTCTTCTAAATCACCGTATTCCATGATGAAATCTTGGAAAATATCGATAGTATTTCGAATATTCTAAAAATCAAGAGAATACGATAAAACAAAATAATAAATAATCATCATCAACTAAACCAGCGAGCGAACGAGCGTGCATATTATCGGGTTTGTATTGGATAAAAGAAAAGCAACAGATGTCACTTGTTATTTATAGTCAAATAGTTTATTTTTTTCAGTTTTATTGAATCAGACAAAAAAAGGACTACGTCTATGTTTTGTTTTAGTAAACTATAATTCGATCGATGGCTGCTGTATAATCATTTCGATTGTAGATACGAAGAGAATTGAACCCTTGACAGAGAGTTAGAAGAATCGATACAGAAGCAATCGGTTGATTAGGTAACATCGCAGGAAAAGTGATGTTTGTTGAAGTGAGTTCATTGTTGAGAGAAAGTTGAGCGTACCGTTGACGATCAGTTAGATAATAGAAAATAATGGTTGTTAAACCACCATTTGTACTTGAAATTTGTTCAATAATAAGCTCATTTGCAAAACCGATGTTGGTCACTTTTCGTTCACCAGAACAAACTGAACATGTTTGAATACTTGAGGAAATAAATGTATTTGTTAGAGATTCAGCTTCATAGTTCGTTGCTGTGATTAAAGATCGATTTTGAACAGGTGCATTTGTATTTATGAGACAAGATCTTTTCGACATCGTTGTTGTTGTGAGATCCATACTTGAGAGAATTTGATCTGGTAGAATGTAGATTCGTTCAGTGAATAATAATTGAACTAGAAAATGTGAATAATGAGAGTAAAAAAATGAAATTATATTTATTGAATGTTTTACAAGTATCAAGTGGTACGTCTAGACTATGAAATGTTCGTGCAAAAACTGTTTCTTTCATATTATTTTGACATTTCTTTGCACATTCGAGTGCATAGCGAAGTTTCAGTGTAATCATTAATTGATTTGTTGAGTTAATATGTGTTCCAATTCCGGGTTGCATGATGGTTATTATTGTTTTATTATTATGATCGAGAGTTATAGGGGATGCTACCTAAGTAGAACAATCAATTTATTATTAACAGTTTAATTTAATTTAATTTATTTTTACGAGCAAATTTTTTGATGGTGAAACTTGACGAACAATATAGGCATCAGTGACAGAAACACTTGTTTTTCGAGTAAATTTCTTTTCGTTAAGTTGTTCTTGAAGCTAAATAAAAGATTTATGGATTTGAATTTTTGATAGAGAAATCAAACCAAATTTTGAAGAATATTTAGTTTATCGAAATCGAGTTCATCTACGACATAACTCCAATTCATTGGTGAAATTGATAATCGATCTGGTAGATTGTACATAAGTAGAAGAACATCACTTTGAACTGAAATTAAAACAGAAAAAAGAAGATATTTGATTCGATATTATTTCTTTTCCTTATCTAACTTTGATATTTCGTTTGAGTCTCGTCGGTCGCTGAAAATATTGGTAGAAATGTAAATGTAATCAGTGCTGCAACAATAACGAAAATAAATAATGTGCAGCAAATACTTAGATAAACCATAGGATTTAATCGACGGAAACTAAATAGATAAGAGTGTTTTGTTTTATGATCGAAAAGAAAGAATTTTCGTTTACAATCGACGATTGAGTGGTGTTCCTCCCGTCGAACATTCTAACGAGACCTCGTGTCCTAGCGGCATTTGAATCTTGCAAATGAATGAAATGAGAAGAAGAAGAAGAAGAAGAAGAAGAAGAACGATCTCGAATACGACAGTACTTTAACTCAATCCTCGATCATATATGAATAATATAAAAGAGAGAATAATAGATAATATTATTCGATGGATATGATTTCATTTGTTGTTAGAACGACATGCAACTGGATACGATTTCATCTGCATCAGTTTTCAAGATTATTGAATTTTTTTTATATTGTAAAGAAAATCACAATCAGGTATTTCCATTATTTGTATTGTTATGAAATGCTCTGTTTTTAAACTTGAATAAATATCTTTATCTGTGACAATGTATAGGTGTATCCACCAGAAATAAAAGCAAAATTTATTGTCTGGAAAAAGAAGAGAGTGAAAGAGAACAGAATATGTTTTCAACTTAACAAAAAAACCGAAAATAAAATAGAAAAAACAACAGTACAAGCAATACTGATATTCAGTCCGATGGAAGAATACCAATGTGCATATGCAAATGCATTGTCAATAATAAATCGTTGATTGAATAGCTGTTCATATATATATATATATATATATAAGGAATAAGCCGAGTGCTTTGTAATTATATCGATAATGAGATCATCTAAACATGTGAACACAATCCAACTAATGATGAAATGAATTTTGTACCATCTTTTACGGTGTTTGATAACCCAGGTGATTCAATCCGACCCCAGGGCGATCAATACGGCCGCCATGACGGTACAAAACGATAGTATATACGGCCTTTTTACAGTAAATCACGACTGTTTACGACCGTGCTAATTCGATCTGGGATATCTTCGATACAAGTATTTGATCGAGGAGTACAGTAAATTTTTCTTCCGATGAATGATTCATTCAGTAAAACCATATTAGTAAACTTTATTCGTATGCTGAAACTTTATTAAGAAGGTTGTTTTATAATCGAAAAACAATAACTTGAACTAAAAAAAACTTTGTCCAATGAGACTTTTCTTCAATTCTTCGCTTTATTTTTCAATTTTGATATTCACTAAATTTTTAGTTGATTGCTTTTAAACTTCAATAAATATCAATATCTATGACAATATATATTTTATATAATTCATCACGAACATGTATCGATCATTGAAAGTCTTGGAAGGGAGAAAAAAGTTACAATAAAAAAAAGAAAGAAAGAAAATTCACACAGTGTAAATCGTTGGAGTTTTGTTTTTTTTCTTCGCTTATTTTAGAGACAGTAGACAGAGGGAAAAGAAGACATTAACTGCCAATCACAGAAAATTGTAATAAGTTGAATAGTATTGCACAGAGAAAGAAAAAATTCCAAAACAGACACATTAAATGGTCAGTCAAAAGAAAAGTATCGATGGTCTTCTATTCACCTGCACTTGCATGACTACGTTTTCGATGAATAACATAAGGACCGTTGAGTGTGGGCGACATCGAACCACTGCGATTTGTTTTCTCATTTGAGTCCTCTCGAACAAAAACAGGAATTTTTGGGTTTATCACCGTATTGAGTAGAATAAGAAATGCACGCGAAGGTAATAAACCTTTGATAAATGGAATTAAATAATAAGAACGTGGAACACAAACTATCTTTCGATTGATCTAAATTATAACGAAAAGAAATACTAGGTTTTTTTTCTCTTGTTGAATAAACTAAATGAGTGCAAACCAGAATAGCATGCATAATCTTTTTCGATGCATAATCAAGTGTTAACGGAGGAATAATTGGATTGAAACGTTTTTTAGCTAGCTGATATAGATGCGTGGAAAGATAATGAGACACAGCTGATGTTGTGTAAATACCATCATAACCTCCTGTATTTCAATGTTGAATTTATTATCTTTTGTGCTGAAAGATCTTTTTACCTAGAGTTAATTCATGATCGATACTTTCCATGAGACCAACAAGACCAAATTTTGCTGTGCAAATATCCGAAAAATTACCCAAACCACAAACAGCAGTCGAACCAAACATAGTAATAATATGACCATGATTACGTTTCATCATTGACGGAAGAATCTGTCGAATTAACTACATGACAGAAAAAAGAACATATTTCGAATGATTGTTATGATTTTCTAGCAAACAACGTATTTTACCCAATAAGCTGCAAATAAATCTACGCTTAGGGTTCTAGTGAATTCTTCTTCAGTCATATCAACAATTGATTTCGATGTCAAAGTTGCCGCTAAAGACAAAACAAAAATAGATCCGATTTCATAAATTTACAAAACACAAACCATTATTCACAAGCATAGTAATTTCTCCTACATCTCTCTGAACTTTATCCACTAACGCATTTACTTCATCTTGTTTTCCAATATCACATTGATATGAAAATACACGTTTTTCATTATTATTCATTGGTACTTCTTTTGATATTAATTCCACTGTTTGTGCATTCGATGTTTCATTGATATCGCAAAGTATAACTATAGCACCTCGTTTAGCAAACAAAACCGCCATTTGTTGACCTTAATTAAAAAGAAAAGTTTTAACACAAACTACAGAATCAATCAAATATTTACCTAATCCATTTCCAGCACCAGTTATAAGTACGATTTCATTTCGAATATTTTTTTCTGTTATCGAAAAAACATATTGACTAATAGATTGAATAATAACATGAAGTATTTCGATAATAACTCCAATAAAATATTTCAAACTTTTAACGTATGACCACATTTTTACCAAAAACACATCTAAAAAAGGTAGTCAATCTATTAACACACCATTAATTTCTATTGTACACAGCAAAGAAAAAAAAGAATACTGAGAGAGAGAGAGAGAGAGAGAGAGAGTGATGAAAGTGAGAAGCTATTTATCACAGCAAACGAGAAGAAAGAAAAAGAGTGATGAAGAGACAAAAAGAAGTAGTATAACTGTTATGTTTATTCATTCGTTCGACACTGGTTGACGGCATAGTGGACAAGTTGTATGCTCACTATTGCATAACCAATTGAATAAACATTTGCGATGAAAATGATGCAAACATGGTAATGTACATATATATACATTATGAACATATTTTTCAAGACATATTGAACATTGATATATTTCACTACTGTTCATTTCAATGAGACAATTGTTATTTTCATCCGATTCACTTGTATAGCAATTATCTTCAAGTTTAGTCATACGACGATGCATAGACGGTTTTTTAAAAGTTGAATTTTGTTCATTGAGATCAGTTGGCTGTTCTAAATCGATATCTGAATAATATTCGCTAGCACCTTGAGTTGTCTTTCGTCGACGAATAGTAAAACGCCATATAGGCAGACGATTGAAATCGATTCGCGTTCGTGTCGAAAGAATTTCATTCGAATTTAAACTTAACAATGAATGTTGATGTAACCAAAGACTGTCAGGAGAAAAATATTGTAGAAATGTATAATTCATATGTTCATTTGGACTTTGATCAGAAAAAAGAATACAGAGAATATACTGCCAAATATTTGAGCATAAACTATGAATTTGATCGATCAGTCGAATATTATGTGCAAACTAAAAGTGAAAAAAATCGATATATATATCTGCATAACTCGAACATAAAAAGCCTTGTGTTCAGATAACTTTGTCTTCTATCTCAAACTTGACCTAAATATGGGATGAATTCACGTGTAGATATTCAAATCTTATCTTTTCGAGTACAAAGAACACGTTTATACCACATGTAAACTCTTCGCTGATCGTTTTTTCACTTACATCATATGTTAATCGTCCAAATTGTTTTTTTAAATACCATCGAAACGAAAGACCCAAGAGAATATGTAAACCAATCATCATAGGATATAAAATCCATTTGGACATCGTCGAATAAACAAGAAAATCTGTTCGAATTAAAGTTAACATATTCGAATTAACTGAATATTGCATAAGATTAAATGAAATCATTTGAAGAATAGAATCGATCAGTTCACCTGATAAATAATTGACAATTATTGAACAAAATATACCTGAGATAAAATTCAAAATAAAAATTTTCTTCCAAAATATAATCGATTGAAGAAAATAAATTTCATAGAAAAAATAAATATTCATCAAACTAAACCAAAATGTTATTAATGTTTGATAATTAATTGTTAAACATGCAAGAAAACTGTTCAATGAACGATAGGAATACAATTCATGACGAAGATTTCGATTATTATAAATATATGTTTGTCTCGAAGAATTCTCAAATGAAAATTCGATTTGAAAAGTTTCATTCGATTGAATTTCATAATGAAAATTAATCATCGAACCATAACGATACAATAAAGTGAAATAATAGATTGGTACAGTCGAATGTGATGGAAATCGAAACTGTAGAATCGATCGTTTTTCATTTGGTAATTCGATCCAATCGAAATGTTTATTCACATGATTTTCTAATGTTTTACAGAGCCATTTGAGAATATATTGATAGTTAAAATGTTCGATTGAATAAATATCAAAATGATTGATATTTGTCGAACGTCGATTAATTAATGGAATCAACAAAACAAATCGTTCGTTGGTTAATGATCGACAAAGATTCGAATATTCAGTATTCGAACAATTGAGAATGCCGGTTTGAATGTTATGTATCGATAGACGACGTTCAATTGTTTGCCAATGATCAAATGAAAGATAGACTAATGATTGGCGACGTTTTTCATTAGGAATCATATGAATAAACCTAGAAGAATACGTCGAATTGATTAGAAATTGAAGATTTTCGTTTCTTTTTTTTTTACCAAATTGTATCTTTACAATCATCGACAAAATCAAGTAATTGTTTGTACGATGAAAATCTTGTTGTCTGTCGTTTACTTTGATCTTCAGTCGGTTCGAATAATTCAGACTGTCGAACAGAACCTAAATACAATATAAGTTTCGAACTGGATTTTGTTCATCGTGAGAATTATTTTCGTTTACCTGTCCGTTCAACAAGTTTAATCAGATCGTTTTTTTCTCGAATATTTACAAATGAAATTCCTCGTAAATTCAAAATCTTCTGCAATTGTTTAATAGGTAATTTGTCAATAGATGCAAATTCTTGTAAATTTTCCTGAGATGTTGTCGTCGAATAAAACTCAAGCCAACGATTAAGTAGAAAAAACAACAGAAAATATAAACAAACAAATAAATATCTACTGATCATCTAAAGTAGAACAAGAGAATTCTTCATTTAAAAAAGAAAACAACAAATCAAGATCTGTATATACATTTTGAAATATATTTTTGTTTTTCTTCATAAAGAGTAGAAAATATGTCACAGAGAAGAAGAAGAAAACATTGGAGTGTAAGAGAAAGAGGTTGTATGACAAATAAAAGAATTTATTTTGAGCAACCATTTAGGAAAAAAAACAACAGATGATAAAGAAGGAAAAGAAGAAGAAATGAGAAATAAAAAGCATTTATCTTTCTATGTTTGTTTCGATTTTCGCTTCTATTTTATTCGTATACATATTTGTGTGTATTTTCCTCCTTGAAAAAGAAATCAATGTACAAAAAAAAACATTATTATCAGAGATCAGATTCATCAAACATATAATATGTATATACGTGTGAAAAATTCTCAGACTAGACAGAAGATGAAGAAAAAACAAAGATAACAAGAATTATTTTCACTGTGATCATGCAGAAACAAAAAAATATATGTATGTATAGGCACTTGAAACACGAGAGAAGAAAAGAAAATTGGCTTGTTTGAAGTTGGATTTCTAATAATCTAAACAAATTATAAAAAAAAAGAAAGAAAAAGTATCTCTCTCTCTCTCGTTCTCTCAAATTCATTCTCGTTAGGATAATTTGGCTACAAGTAGAAAATGTTTCCGTTGAATCTGTTGTTGAGGTAGAATTGTCCATTGATCATCATCGATATTATAAATTTGAATAATCCAATGGAAATCTTTGTTTAAACATTGATTATTATCATCATTCATCAATAGATTTTGTTTTTCGACATCAGTTAAATTTGTTAAACAAACTAAACCACTAACGATTAAACGTCGATCGACCAGAACACATTGGCAATGATTGATATATGAATATGGCATCGATTGTCTCAACACGATTTCATTACGTACTAAATTAAAACGATAGATTTGTTTCGATTGCCAATAGACCAAATAGAGATCATCATCATGTGTAACAAGAGAAAATCGGCCGATATTGGCATTACGTGGTAACATATAGTAACCAGCCGATATGAGACAAGAATTGAGAGAATTTGAAATATCGAGTGATGAAGTCTAGAAAATAAAAATAAAACAAAATGTTGTCATGAGAGAAACGGAAATGTTTACTCGAGATAATTGTGTTTTATCTTGATTTTTTATTGATGTTGTATCTGATGTTAATTCATCATTTGATGATTGACTTTTAACTAATTGTCCGTTAGTTAATTCCGTATGTTGTTGCATTCGTAGTTTATATGTATGTAACATTTGTGTATCATTCCGATTCGATAGTAAAATCAATTGTCCCGTTGCAACTATCGGTTCACATTGATATGTCGGCACATTTTCGCCAAGACAAGTCCAAGTTTCCGTTGTTAAATCGAACATATCAACAGACCGACAAGAATTATTCGTCGGTGATGAATTCGTTATGCCAAAAAACAACAAAACAACATTATGAAATAGTACACAGATATGTTGAGCACGTGGATACGGCAAACGTATGGATAACATTTGCCATTTTAATGTTGACAATGGCAAAATCCAAATACGATCACTTAATTCACCTGAACGTAGTTGTCCACCGAAAAGATACAATGTCGTATTGGTTGACACGCATGATATATGAGAATAGAGCTCGGGCAAACGACCGAGACGACGCCAACGTTGACGAAAAAAATCATAGGCATGCAAAAGACAATGAGATGATGATGATCGACGATGATCAGGCGATGGAGAACGAGAATGATGATGATGATTGGAATCGATATTACTAAAACATGAAAATAAATCATTTCGTTGCAACAGCAAAAAAAAACAATCAAATTAACATACTTATGATTTGCATTTGTTTCGTTTAATTGTAATTGTGCAGAGAATTTCTGATAGAATGTTACTATAGATTCATCTGTAGCTATGGAATTCGTTGTTTGTTGTTGTTGTTGTTCATCATCATCGTTATCTTCGTCATTTTCATCGTCACTCGAAAATAATTCAATAACAATCAAATGATGTCGAATCTGCGTACTTGGTCTAAACAAACGAACGATTTCGAATTCGAAAAAAAGAACAATCGAACGAGATCTATTTACCGAATAGGACCGAGTAAATCCGGAATGAAATTATTCGAATAAAAATCTTTCAATGTTCGTAAACAAGTCGGATATTTTTGTACTAATTTCTCATTACGCATCGAATTCGTTACAAAATCACTATCACTAATCGAATTCAAACGAATAAATTTAAATAAACTTTGAAAATATTGTTCACGTTCAACGGATCGATAATTGACCCATTGAACAATAGTTCGGAAAACATATTCTTCTTTTGGTATATCCAAATTATCATCGGATAGAACTTCCATTAGCGTATGTTCATTTAAATGAACAAATAGATTCTTCTCATATAAACACATAAAATGATCAACAATATACTGTAAAGTTGTTCGACGTAGTGTATCTAACGAATATAATGTTGCTAATTGTTCGATTTGTATGCAATTATAAATATCAATTTGTAGATAGAGAAATTTAATCAATAGATCTGTTAGTTCTTTTATGGATAACATCACACTTGCATTGAACATTTCGAAAAGATTTTCATAGGTTATATCCGTATGACCGGTATAGATAAATTCGAGAATACGTTTCATTGTCCATGGTGTTATGTCTTGTATGCGAACATTGCCTTCGGTTGATTCACGAAAATTATAGGAGAACATCGCACGAAAATAGGGCGATGCTGCAGCAAGAATTAAACGATGACAAGCAAATGGCACGCCATCGACATAAATTGTAACATCAGTGAATAAATCGGATAGACGAAATTGATTAATAGTGGAGAATAATGCCGATGGATATTCGGAACAATGAATTGAATGACGTGATTGATTGTGTTGTTCGAATTGATTTGTTGTTGTCATTAATGTTGTTGTTGATGATGATGATTGGAGGGGAGCTGAATTTGTTGTTAAATGTGAATGTTTATTTGGAGATGAGGAAAGATTTCGAGTTTTCGAATTCGACATCTGAAAAAAGAAACGAGACGGGAAATATTTGTAAGAAAATGTTTTTTGTTTGAAATTTTGCAGTAAGTCAAAAGAATTAGTTTAGTCAAATAGAAAAGACGATTACGATTGGTCGATGTCGAGATATTTTCTACGAATAAACCAGTGGACTAATAGCGACGCGATGTTTATTTTCAATTAAGAAAATAAAATATTTTTCTACATTTTTTGAAAAATTTAAATTAAAAAAATATTTGATTTTTTTTTCATCGTTTCACTAGAAAATTTATCCGTTTATTTGATCGATTCGTTCGTTCGAAATTAATAAATAAATAAATTATGATTAAAATTCAATTCTGCCAATCTGACATTTCTATTTATTTTTGTTTATCAAATCTGTTAATTTCCTTCAAATGTCAAGATCGAATACTCTTTCGTTGACTATCTTCTTCTCCGTCTCAATTTGTATGAGTCATAACGCATTGTTCTTTCTGACATCTGAATGTCTTCGATTCATTCATCGTTGTGTTTTGCTGTTTAATGTTCTATATAAATGCACAGACAGAATGTTGACAAACTCATACTTACTTTCCTCTGATTGTTTCAGTGATCACTAATGCTGAACATCCAGGACGAGGTTTTGGCATTGCACATCGCTAAAAACTAAATCCTGCTTTCGTCTCAAATTGGGGCGAAGAGAGAGGGTAATTTGTTATCAGCGTCTCTGCGTTCGCGCTCAGACCGTTCGTTCTCATAAACAATTTGAAAAAAATACGCAAAGAAATAGAATTTTCTCTTTCGTTTTCATTTGAACTCAGCAGGAGACGACTTGTTCGTCGTAATGAAATATTTAGTTTTTATTTTCAAACAAATTCATTTCACCTAGCATGACAACGAAAACGAATAATGCTGTTAATCTTCCAGCTTTGTACAGAATTGAATATCCGAATAGTCAACGAGGCATGTTCAGTTTACGTGCACCATTTAAAAACAAGAATTATACCACTGAAATTCCACGACAGAATTTTCTAACAAAATCAAATTCAACATACATACATCCCGAATATTTACATGCTGATCGAACTCCACCTTATTCGTCTGATTATGCACAACGAGATGCTCAAGTTCAATGTTCACTTTCAAACACAGATATTCGTAGTACGATAGCTATCAATCGAAGTCAAAGTCCTCGATATCGTGTTGCTTTACAATTACAACCTGTACAACCGAATATATACGAAGTTTGGGACGTTGAAACACCTCCACTTCGTCGAACACGAGAACGTTCTATACATCTACGTTCACCACGTTTAGTCGAAGTGAAATCTTTAAGTGATTATGATTCCGATTATGATGAAAGTATTCTCTATGCTCGTCCTATGTGTCGACCGGCTCCATGTTGTCATCCACATGTGCGAAGGGTATGTGTTCGACAGGATGCTAATACGATATGTTATTAGACAGAACATTACAAACGAATGGGTGCTGAAATAACAGGAGAACCTGTTATTTACTTCGTCTTCGATTTTACTAATGAATCGCAGTTGTTGTTATTTTAATAAACAAAACAAAAAATTGTATATCTATCTAATAAAAGAACAACAACAACAACAACAACAACGACAGCAAGATTATCTATTCACAAAAAATAAATAAAAAACATCTAATTCGATAAAACTCGACATAGTTTGCCAATATCTTCGAGATATAAACGTGAGAGAAGACGATAATCGATAGATTCGATTCCAATACATGTAAATTGAAGTCGATCGTGATTCTAAATCAATCAAACAACAACACAAAAAAAACTTTAGTTTTCACTCGGTGTCTATGTAAAAAGTATTTACATTGTAACGACTTGATTTAACACGAATAAGAAACATATTTTCTCGTCCACAGATACTCGTTAATTTTTGATAGGCTTTATCTTGTTCATCTTTAGTTTTCTCATGTGGAAATTGTTCCGATGTACAACCAAATAGAATTTCGCATTCTTTGTCGAAGAAACTCACCCATTGATAACCAGTCGAATCCGACAAGAGAATCTTTAATTACAAAAGAAAATAAGTAGAGCAATAGGAAATTAAAATAATCGAGTTTATGACTTACACTTGCCATGTACAATAATTTGTAATCTTCGTAATTTAATTCACATTTCGAACAATAATATGTTCCATCGTTGTTATCTTGCAATTTTTTCTTACAATCAGAACGTGTACAAGCTTTGTAAACAGGATCGTGTCGTGCATATGTACAAACAGCTTTTATTCGAAAGATTTCACCGTTATTATTCGAAAGCATGTTTGAATCATAGATTAATAGTTGAGAAAATGTTTTCCATGGAACTAAAGAAAGAAAAATACGAGTTGATGAGAAAATGAAAGAATAAATAGAAATGAATGAACCATTGTCATGAGTTTTGGGTTGGATAGATAAATCGATCATTTCCATTTGCATGCCTTCTTCTAAATACCATCGACGAAGATCGTGAGCACTCGATAGATCAGGATCGAATTGCACTTGTGTACTACTAAGTACTGATAATGTTCGACCTTTACAATTCAAAAAAATAATAAATCTCGATTATTTTCATTTTTTAATTGAATATTTTACCTCCATTGAAATCATTGACACACGCGCCTTTGAATGAAACAATTGTTCGTAAAGCTGATGCTTGAAATTCTTCAGCCTAGAACGTCAATATTGTTGTCATATATGTTTCTTTCAATATAAAAATTTGATGTTTCAATACCATTTTGTACCATAATGTAACATTGATTTGACCAGTTCGATCAGCAATGAGAATGTCACGTTTTGTATAATCTTTGTTTTGTTTACTTTTTCCATGGTTAACATCACTAATGCTGATGATGATTCCAATAATATCTTTAAAGCAAAACAATTTTTATGAACGAAATTTAATTTTTTTCATCAAAACAAACCAACGAATGAATTGCTTTCGATCGTTTGAATTTGTTGAATTGGAACAAAGTCCAAACGTTGAAAGGGAATATTTGGAATATTTTCCGTACATGGTTCAATAATTGTTTCACTATGAAATGTCATTTCGAATTCATTATGAAGATTATTGAATTGTTTATTTGCATATTTGATTTGAGCTTGAGTAATATAATAGATCTAGATTGAAATTAAAATTGAATTTTAATGAAAAAAAATTGTTGTACATTGCCAACGACGAGAATCGGTTCGAATCGATCACAATCTGGACCGAAGGCAGTTGCACGTATTTCACCTGTTTCATCGATAAAATCGCAACTAAAAACTTGACCTTCACCATTCGAAAATCTTCGAATAGGTTTCTTATGTGCCACACGAACTCGAATCGTCCATCTATATGTTAAAATGATTTTATATTTGCTTATTTTTCAATGAAAATCATTCGAATCACCGATTTTGAAAAGGATTTAATGCTTCGATTTTAAACAAACGATTTGTTTTAATTGAACCAATATTTACTGTTGGTAATGTTGCTGTCATGACTGATGATGGAGGAGGTAGAAGTGGTTGTTCATGGATCATAGGACCATTCGAACGCTTTAATGCTGAACCTAGATCAATCAAATATGAATTCCAGATCTTAATTTTTCGCTGGTATTAACCGTTGATTTTTGGTTGAAGAACATTCGTTGTAGATGAATTCGTCGTATCATCTTCATGTAAATCAGCTGTTAATAATGAAACTGGATTGCCAATTTTATGTGTCGCTATATCCAAAACAGTAACTTGAAGAACTTGTAAAATCATTCTAGATTTTATTTAAAATTCAATTTTTTGAATTGAACGAAAAGGTTTTTTTTTAGTTCACGAACTTAGCTGTTTGACCTTTGAGATCACTACGTAAATATCGATCAAGTCGAATAATTGAATATTCTTGTAATTGACCATTTGTTACTAAATCATTTAATTGTACAGTAAGAACACAAGCTAGAACAAGTTTTTTTGTTGTTGAATAAAACAAAACAGAAACATAGAAAAATAGTTACAAGGTAGAAAATGTTTGCCATCAGAAAGAATCAATCGATAACGTTGAGTTTTCTTGTGTTGACTGGGTGTCATAGCTGATTCACTCACTGGTTTCGAATCCATTAATCTAATATTCTAAAATTAATTATTTCGATTCGAATTCGAATAGAAAATGGAGGATCAATTATCCATTTACTAGCACTTGCAGAATTGGCTGTTCACAAGCACTATTTTTAGCAAAACGCTACAGAAAATAAATCAAAACTAATGATTTTGAAAAGATTTAATTTTATACCATTAAAGCACCAGTTGTCAGTTTCTGCATGTTACGAATGTATTTTTGAATTAGTAAAACATAACGGTTAGTTCGATTTCGTTATTTCTTTCTTTCTTTCCGTTTTAATTAAATTGAATATGTATACGAGAAAAAAAAGACTTTACTGACATCACAGACAGATGTCCGTATGTCATATCTTCAATGCAAAATGTATAATAAAAACTCATTGGTTTTTTTTCGGGATTTGTCATTTAAAAAAATACGACGTTCTACTCGTTTAATTTTTCATAAACAAAATGCAATTACTCGATTTTCCTGACGAAGTTCTATGTAAAATATTCGAATATTTAAGTTTATTCGATGCACTCAATGCATTTCTCAATATCAATGAACGACTCAATCGTATATTAACACCATTTAAACATCAAATTGATTTGACTCGACTATCATACGGACAATTTATTCATTATGTTGAAATTATTTTACCTATTTTAAATAAAAATCATGAATTAAAAATGATTAAATTAGGAGATCGACGAACACCAGGTCAGATTGAACTATTTAATAAGTTAATATCTTCTCCAACTACATTTGAAAATTATAAACACGTCGAAAATGTTGTTTTTCAATCAATAAAAATCGATGAACTGAACGATTTTATCAATGAATATTTATTAAAACTTTCAAATTTAGTCAGTCTTTCAATCGAAATTGATTCTATATCCGACAAAGACTATCCAATATTGGCAAAACTGATAATTAATTTATTTAATAATCTAACAAATCTAATTAAATTGTCAATTGAAATTCCAAGTGGACTAAGTTGTTCTTCTCTTTCTTCGAGTCAAATTCAATTCTCTTCGTTGATCTATCTGAAAATCAATATTAAAATTCCAAGCGATCTACTTATTCTAATTCAATGCATTCCAAATATTGAACATTTAATCGTTGCTATCTTTTGGTGGTCAAGTCAAGACCAACGAACTGTCAAAATTCTCAAAGATATACAATTGAATTCAGCTCAAACAACACTTCTATCAAAATTGCACAAGTTTTCTTTATCAATTAACTCGATTATTTCATTTCATTTTGAAGAATTCCAACAAATTCTCGCTCTCATTTTAAGTCCTTCAACGACTATATCATTCAAGTTTTGTATTTCAAATGATTTTAAACCCAACGATAGTCTATCAAATCTTATCAATGGTCAACAATGGGAGAATTTCTTGAAACTTTATAATGTCTTAAATAATTTTCAATTATCATTTCGATTAATGAATGAAACAGACACATTTCCAATTGAATCGTTTCAATCGAAATTTTTCCAAATGAAAAATTGGTTCTTCTCTTATTTGAAATTTCCGTTTAAAAATACATCAATCTTTTATTCGATACCCTATAAATTTAAATCATTTGATATTCCTGTTGACAAGGAAATTCTAACAAATAGTTTACCGTTAAATTACGCATCGACACTACTCATTTACTCATTGAATGATCAAACTATTGATTTCAACGATTTCATATCGAAATATTTTCCTTTTGTTGAAAAGCTTTTATTGGATCAATTAGATTTCAAAGAAATCAATGCAAATCCATTGAATCAATCAAGTTTACAGACAGTTCAAATTAAAAATGCTCCTCATATACATCTACGGAATATATATCATTTATTTCCATTAATTAATACTTTGTGTATATCTTGTTTTTCAATTATTGATGAAAATCATATGCCAAGGTAAAACAAAAAGCGTTTCGATTACTTTTTTTTTATTATCTTGCATAAAATTTGATTTTATAGATTTGAACGAATTACTGAATTATATTTGGATGGTATCTCCGAACGGAATCTTAGTGAGATTTTTATGTACTGCAAACAATTTCCGAATACTCGTTTTCTTTATCTGGGTGTTTCCAATCGACGAATATCCAGCCAATATTTATTTGAAAATACGAAGAAAATAATCGAACAACTTCAATTTCTAATCTATTTAGAATTGTATCTCACAGACGATTGCGAATTATCAACGGATTTTATTGGACAATTAAATTTTCGAATCAAAAAACATTCTATTGGTCGTATTTCCCAAGATATGACAATCTATTTATGGTTTTAAATGACGAAAACACAGACAGCTACTTTCATTTGCAAATTTCTAAGTCTATGTCAAACTCTTTTTTCCGCATTGAATGTCATAGAACAATACGAAGACATGATCTCGAGAGAGAAACGCGAATATATTACTTCCTACTAATTGAAAAACATTTATTTCTTCAAAGTATCATGAAGTTTTTGTTTAATTAATACTTGAATTATCTCATTGTTTTCAATACGATTAAAAATAATACTGTTCTACTTGACATAATCGAATATTTATTCGAGGTTTGTTTGAATATGTTGATGGACATTTTCGAGAATTGACTTTTATGTTCTCGTTTTATGATCGTAATCAACATTGACAATGATTTTTTGCCTGCTATTTACCCGTATGGTTCGATGTGTTTTGTTTTGTTGATCTCGGTTAGACAATTCAAACAAAAATCTATTTATAGATTTTTATATTATTGAGGATATCCGCATGCTATAATAAGTAATTTTTTTCATGAATAAATTATTATGAACATTTTTTCCTTTGGTTAAAACAAATACATCGTACAAACAGAATGAACCGAAATCTTTTTTTCTTTATTTGAAATCAATAAAAAACAAAAAGCAAAACATATTTAGTGATCGTTTATGACATTGTCAAATACAACAGAAATTAAACGACACAAAAGAGAGAAAATAACTACATCGAAATCTCCATGTAGTCGATGATTAACTTGAGAGATGAGAAGAGAAAGTTTTTTTGTTCTTTCTATCGTATATATATATATATAACTATCATAAAAGAAAATATTCATCTCATTGTCGTTACAAATAAAATCATCTGAATCAATTCTTTCTTTCATTATATTGTTCTTTTGCTTTGCTTTTTTGTGAATATGAACAGATCAGTTGAAATCAAACGGATGTTTTATGCAAACGAACAATTGTTCAACGAAATACAATAGACTCGAGAATAAAAATAGTCCATCAGGTAAGCGCAAAAATGCCCGTTGGTATTCGAATAATTAGCATTGAGGAAATTCTCTATCTAACAATAAAAAAATTTATTCCATGAATAGAGTAAAATAAAAACTATTGAACACAAATAGCAAAGTAAGAAGGATACACTATTTTCATCAACAAGGCCAATTCTACGAGGGAATTTCATATCCCATTTAATAAAATATAGATTAATATATAATAATCAAATAGATATATTTTTTTTATCGAATATTGAGATAATTCGATTATAGTATTTTGATACAAAAAAAAAAGAAAGAATTTTGATAGATGGATATGTTAAGACTATTTTTAGTACTTGTGTTTATATGTTTTTATTTATTTATATGTTTATGTGATTACTAAACCGGATATTAAAATTTATGCGTATTGAAATTATGATAGTTGAAATGTGAATGTTGAATTTAAGCCCTTTATAATCGTTTATTATTGATTCAATTTCCCGTTGAATTTTCACAAATCTTTATTTATAGAAGTTTTTTTTTGTCTTTCTCAAGCATATGACGTATAAGATTTCAGCTTGAATGTGTAAATACAAAAGTACTAGTATTCAGTCGGCGATGAAAATCTTATTTCGAATAAATAGAACCGATAAAGAGGAAAAATATATTGTTAAAATAATCGGATCGTCGTGTAGAAAGGGCGTTGATCGACATTATACGACTTTGCCTTCAAAACAAAGACGAAACGACACATACTTTAGACTTTTTCTTTTGAAGATCTCTTATGTCTATCATTGTTCACATATTTTTATTGATTGATCAAATAACAATAATAATCCGAAAGATTTACAAGAATTCAAGTATGAGTAACTTTTAGTAAAACAGTACGTTTTTTTTTTAATTTTATTTTGTTATAACAAGAAAAGTGATGAGATAGGGTAGTTCCACCGGTAATCTCCCACCTATACAAAAGTATTTCCGGCCAAGC
>ERZ778019.1682-NODE-1682-length-27072-cov-14.636710_pt1 | contig 27072 bp, 26 predicted proteins | sample MGYA00375749_ERZ778019 | MGnify/ENA primary metagenome ERZ778019 (study PRJEB29350, sample SAMN05389821) | bioreactor metagenome | isolation source: Ammonium sulfate bioreactor | place: South Africa: University of Cape Town | collected 2014-03-17 ... | reverse complement strand
CTAACTATGGAAATAGTAATAGCAATTATTATTCCAATAATCGCCAAAGAAACAAAAAAAATTAATTATATGCGTGTTCTTTTAAAATAAATTTATAAACATTCTTTATCAGTTGATTTATGTGCTATGAAATAATCAGAATAGGGCGTCATGCTGTTGCCAACACCGATTGCTACTTTGCTTAATTCTTCCGTTATGTTTGTTTATGAAATTGTTTTCTTGATATGAGCTATTCATCTTGTTAATCGAATTGCATCGATTTATCTATTTAAGTCGAGATAAGTTGCACACATATAGATTACGACATATTTATCATCATTTTCACGGATGTTTATTGTCAAATGGTTCATTTAGAACTTCGTGTCGTTTTCTTCGATTTCCTCATACATACGAATGAGACCAATCGAAGTTGATATTCAAGACGAGTAGACAACAGACAACAACAATACGCAGTCGCATCATTTCTTTCATCATCGCTCTCGGTTTTTTTTTTGTAGATAATCTTACTCGTCTTTTTTTTCTTCTTCTTGAAACTGTCTGCCTAAGGGCTACCGATTGTGTTTGACCCAGAACATGAATAGTTGCTTACGTTTGCTTGTAATTGGATACAGAGAAGAACACAAATTACTAGATCGTTATATATCCATATCAATATTATTGAATGAAGCAAAAGTGAAGAGAGATGCCGCCTGTATTCCTAATTCGACATGCCGACAAACGTGTATGTTTGTCGGGACGAACAAATCATTAGTGTTGTTCAATCCAATTGATTGAACGTAAATGAGTCAAGTCAGTTGCAAAGTGACGATGAGAAATGTATCTATCTATTTCACACCAATACTTCACAGTTTCAATGCCGCGTACTTTATGATTTTTCGTTCTATTAGAAAGATAATGTGAAAACACAAACAAAGCAAAGCCTAATTTTGATGATTTTACCATCATTTTTCGATTGACATATTTTGCGTCAGAAAGAAAACGAAACGTAAGCAAATACACATCTGATTTAATTCACATTGATTGATCATTTCTTTTTATATACGTATAAATCCCATGTCGATCAAATCGAAACTTTTGTTTCTTCTTCGTCTAAATATTTAGCCGTTTGCCGACGTTCGATTTCGTAACGGTGTCGGCATTTGAAATAAATTTAAAAAGAAACAGCTCATCTTTCTCTTATTAATCAATAACGATCAATATTCACATTGATGTTTTCAACACGTGTCTTCTTTACAACACATTTATCTTGAGACGATGGGAGAACAAGTGTTATTTTGACATTCGATCAAGAGAAACAAAATCTACTCACAATTGTCGAGATCAAACGGATAAAAACAAAAACGAAAATTGTTTTCGAAGAAAGAAAAAAAACTCGAGAGAAAAAGAAAGTGTAACAACACACACACACATGTATCCAGCTGGTTGTTTATAAAATTTTCTAATGAAGTGATCTATGCTTGATTGGCAAGCAAAAATAACGACGTTTCGCTTGTCTGCCACTAGATCTAAATATCAACAATGAATCGAATACAAAGACATTGAGAAAGAGAAAATAATGATATCTATATATTCGAAAAGCGGTGTGTCTCTTCAAATGTCATCGAGTCAATTTGCTCTCGTTCTTTTTTTCTATTACAAGGTACCGTATGTTTGTCAGTAAATGATATTTGATCGTCTTCGACGCATTATAGACTCTCTTAGTCACATATATATATACATTGGCATGCTAAGTTAGCAACAGTCCATCAGCACATTAATATAACGTATTTAGTTCATGATTGTTAATAATACCGAGAAGAAAAAAAGCGAGAAGTCAATTGAAAGTGAATTCTCTTCTGCTTTTGATTTATATTGTAGTGATATCATTTAATTTAATTTAACACACTTCTTTTTTCTTTCTTTTGATTTTGAAATCGATTCGTTTTACAATGCCAATGCAAATGAGTAAGCAAAGTTAAAGTTAAACGGAACGGAATAGATAATGATATTACTTTGATTGTATTTTTATTCGCTGTTTCTATCTCTGAATTTCTATTGGTTGAAAATATCAATCTCGTACTAAAAGAGAGTAATCGAAGCATCTCTCTTTCTCTTACGATAAGCTCGCGCTTCGGACGTGAAAAAAGGCCAACAGCATTAAAGCAACCGAACGAGAGAGAGAAACATTTATCTCTCATGTAATAAAAAGAGAAACTCAAACTCTAAATGGTCGATGGAGAGCGAGAGAGAGAGAGAAAATAAATGTTAATGCAAACCTGAAAAAAGATACAAACTAAAAGAGAGAGAACGAGAGAGAGAGAGAAAATCGATAGAATCAAATGATAGAGAAGAAAAAGCTACGCTGCAAATATAATTGAAAGCGAGCGGCACTAAGGTGAATTCGAGTGAAACCGAGTGCAACGGAAAAACCGAATCGAACCGTGAATTAAGCGAACCAATACATCGGCACGGGACATCGAGCGTGGTTAAAGTAGATCAACCTACCTGCCCTGCCTACATCAAACAACATACAACGATTGTAATGGGTATGTAAATTGTCTACAGATGAATGACGATTGTTTGAGCGAGATAGCAAAAATGTTTCATCAGTTTTTTTTTGTTATATATATATATATTTGTTGCCTCAGTGACATCTTAAAACATTTACCTCTCTACATTTTGAGTTGATTCGTTTTTTTTTCTTCTACTTTACAAAATGTCCATTAGAGGAAAAAAAGAGGAAGACAACAGGGAGAGAAAGGGAACGAGAAAAAAAGACAGATACGAATAAGTTTTTTTTTTATCATGACAAGAATCTTATTTGACAAGTAAGATGGCAGTATCAAACAGACTCTTCTCCGATCAACAGATAGTTCGAAACATTTGTTCGAACAACGTTTCATTTTGTCTTTGATTCAAATATGTTTCATGACAATATCAACAATATTTTGACTGTAACTTCTCATATGCTCGTCTAAATAAACATATCATCGATCATAATAATCGGTTTTTTGTTCATCCTATTCGAAGGAAGCAGCCAGTGTCCACCATCGTATCAGACTTGTTGAAGAAGTTGATCGATGATCAAATTTCATCTGTGTATATATATATACATATCCACATGATAATCGTTTTCATAGATTTTTTATTTGCTCAATGAGATGCACCTACTGTGCGTGTGATCGATGATGATGACAAATACGTGCTTCCGGAGAGATTCGTTTTGCTAGACTAGGAAAAGATAAACGATGAATAGTAACGAGAAAAATTTCAATAATCATTCGTTATTTATTTTGTTTTAGCTGATTATTTATTTAATGATTCCAATTCTAATCAGAGTTATGGAGAAGTCAATCAACTCGGCGGTGTATTTGTCAATGGACGACCATTACCAACACCAATTCGTTTACGTATCGTTGGCATGGCCGAGAAAGGAATACGTCCGTGCGACATAAGTCGTCAACTGAAAGTTTCACACGGATGTGTCAGTAAAATTCTTGCACGTTACCATGAAACAGGTAGATCGATCATTTGATTTTCTTAATTTAATTGATCGGTTTTCTTTCTTTTTTGTTACGTTGAAGGTTCTGTTTTGCCAGGTGCCATCGGCGGAAGTAAACCGCGTGTAACAACACCTCGAGTAGTTGGCCGTATACGCGATTACAAAGTCAGAGATCCCGGCATGTTTGCATGGGAAATTCGAGAGAAATTACTATTGGATAATGTATGCGATAAATTCAATGTTCCATCGGTCTCATCAATATCACGAATTTTACGTAATAAAATCGGTCCTTTATCACAACCAGGCAGCGGTTGTGGTAGTGGTTGTGGCAGTGACCGTAGCGATTCGGATTCACCACCACTTCCGCCTATGCCAGCATCATCGTCATTTCTTTCATCGACAGGATCTTCATCTACACCGAATTCAACAACTATTATGACTAAACACGATCTTTCACCTATAAATACTCCATCGGCAGCGTCCTCATCGGGATCAATATGTAAAATTGAACCACCAACATGGTCACCCTATGAACAATCAGCAGCAACAGCGTCGTCACATCATCATCGTTATCTCTACCCGAGTGTTGCCTATCATCCGACATTTCAACATCAATTCGAATCAGCTATGAAATCACCTTATTCAACAAGTAATCCGATCGTTTCAAATCCAACGAATTCAGGAGATATTTCAAGTGCATTTACACATGCGTATCATTATCATCAACAACAACAGCAACAACATCATCATTCGAATACCGCCGTTAACAATACAAATAATTATACATCGATTTTCAATGCTTTTCCTTATGCACAAGCAAGTAATTTTGCTGTTACAACGCCATATTATCCATCATCGTATGGTCTACCATTGACACCGCAAGCTTCATGAAGAAAAGAAAAATATATATCACAAGACAGTTTTTCATTTCATTTCTTTTCGTTTTGTTTTCTTCTTTTGACAAACTTTATTTGTGTGCATGTGTGTTTTTTTTCTCCTTTAGATTGTAAAATATATTATTAATAATAAACGATTTTCTCTCTCTCTCGCTCTGCTCTCTCATAAGAGTCGTATGACTAAAAATATTGATTGTTTTATCTTGTGTTCTAGCTTGCAGACATTGATATAGGTCGCGATTATTTTGACGTAAAACGTCTTTGTCGATTTCAGCCCGTGCATACACGACTCCGTTTCATAATCATTGTCCAAGAAAGTGTCACAAAGAAAGTACTGTTTTCACAGTCAATAATGATCTTTATCAATTATCAATATCTGTTTGCTTCTCTCTCTAGTCATTAGCAAAAATCTTTTTTTTTGTTTTCGAATCTGATTGACAGTAGTCAGTGATAATCGGTGGTCAACAGGTGACTGTATATCTTTTGATTGATAAGTGTGAAAAAAAAACGAGAGAACTATATGTATATTCTGCTCATTAATCTCACATCGATGTATGTGTAGTGATCTATTAGATTTGGCATCGATGTGAATTTTTTCGATGAGAAGACTGATTGGTATTTTTCTAATGGCAAAACGTGTTTGTTAAAAGGGCAAACATTTATCGTTCGATTTATGAGAATGAATGAAAAACACTAGTGAGATATTACGTGAATATCCGAAGAGAACGAAAGGTCATCGAACTAATTTGCGAATTCATTTGACCATGAATCGATTTGAAAACCGAACGAAAAGATAGGAGGAAAATACATTAATTTCTTCACCTGTTCAGATCAGATTTATTCCAAACTCAATGATAATTTGCATATCAAATGAACTGTTTCGAAGAAAGATTCGTCGATTTATTGATAGAGTTTGTTTTTTGTTTTGTTATTTTATACATTGAAGAAGAAAAAGAAGAAGATGGCAGATCAATACAGACAACAGAAAGAAAATAATATTAGGAGTAATCGAAATGTTTTTTTCTTTTATTTCATTGTTTCGATTGAATTCATCGGCGGACTGAAAAAAAGAGTAATTTAAATAGGAAAACAAAAAGATTATTGAGACTACCTTCAACAACGGCAGCATTCGGTACTCGTCTGACAATCGTTGCTGTTCGTCGAGTTGGTGACGTGTCACCTGGATACTTTTCACGAGCATTTCGATATCTAGATGCATACGATGGACGACGTACCAAGTTCATTCTAAACGAAGAAGAATTCAGATTTTCAAAAAAAAAAAAAAATTCAACTACGAACACATCTTCGCTCGATTCTTGAGAAAGATTCTTCGTAACTTGACGCGTATTCGATGGATTGCTCTGAAATCGAGAATTTTTGTTATCGAAATGACGAATAAATTCTTTTTTCTTTACATTTTGTTCAACATAAGTATCATCGGCAACAACAGGATTCTTTCCACCGGGCTGCATTTGTTGTTCTCGCATGACTTGATCAAGTTTTCGCACGAGTTTTTCATTCTCACGTGTTAAAATCTCGTGATCAGTTCGAATTTTCTTTGTTGTTGCGCCACTTAATCGTGCTCTTCTAGTCATCAAATATTTACATTATTAAAACAAAATCAAGTTGAAAACTTTTCTCTCCTACGGATTGTCTTGACGAGTATCATAAACATCACTACTAGCCGACGAACGCATCGATGCTTGAGAACCGGAATCTGAACTTCGATTTTTAAGTTTAGGTAAAGTATTCCCTTGATAGCCGAGTTTAACACGTAGTTCATGATTTTCATCTTTTAACTTTCGAACTTCACGTTTCAAACGATTGATCACATTTTCTTTCGAGTCAGTTTTAACAATTGGAGCATTTTCGATATTTTTCGCTCGATTGGCATAGCGTAATGTACTCAAACTTTCATTTTCACATGAACTTGAAGGTGATATACAAGCGATCTGCAGAATTATAAATATTTAAACAAAAGAAATTCTCGAATTCGAACGAACCATTAGCGTGATACCGTGTCCACCTAAACTGTCGGCTAAAAGACGTGTTAATTTCGAGTCTCGATACGGAATATGACCAGCACGTTTGACTGGATCGCTTAATGCCGAGATACATGTACCTGAAATTGAGATTTTAAGCTCGAGAAAGGATTAAGACGGCAATCAACGAACCGAGTGTGAGTAAACTTTTGTTGATATTATTTGTTTCGACTAATTGCTTGCCCTTCGAAAGACTAACTTTGACTTTTTCACTTCCTAAAAGAACAGAATCGAATTCGATTCGAACAAATGAGTTCATTCGAACCAGCTAAATCAACGAAGACTAATTTTCCTTGTCGAGTCATTTGTTCGCTCGGATCGTCGAAACCTTGTAAATCTTGTTCAATTTGTATTGAGAGCATTGCATGACTACGACTCGACATATCATTAAGATTATGTGACGCCATAGCTCGATTCAATTCGCCTATATATATATTTTTGTTTTTCATAATCCGTTTTTTGAAAAGGCAAACCTTCTTCAAGTATTGTTAATAATTCATCCATAGTTTCGATATACGTTTGAAAGAGATTTTCAACGTAAAATCCGTCTTCAACGGAGCCACGTACTTGTAAACTTTCACTATGTGATGGATTGATTAAATCTCGAATCTAAATACAATCGATATTGAATCATCTCAAACTGTTTTTTTATTTACTTGTTCGTTATAAATTTCACAATACGATACACGAATATAATAAGGTGCATGAGTCTCTTGAGTTTTTTCTCGTAAACGTTGAAATAAATAATTGATCGCTCGAGGAACTAAACCGAAGTTTTTTACGCGATAATTTTCGTCCATACGAAACTAGAGAAGAGATTAATTATTCAAATGTTTGTTTTTCAACGAAATACAAACGATATTCGCTCCTCCAGGGCCGATCATTGTATGTGTTTTACCACTACCTGTTTGACCATAAGCAAAACAAGTTGTGATATATCTTAAAACAAAATGATTATCGAATATTTTTGCACGTCAAAGTTACTGACCCATCGATGGCCATGTCAACTAAACGTTTGACTCCACTGTAATGAAAAACTTCTTCTTGAGTCGATGCAACATCGAAGACAGTGTCGAATGTAAATCGTCGACTATGTTGTGCTCCTTCGACCTATTTTCGATCGAATATGTTCGATGAGAAAAATTCAAATTTGAAATGTTTAATTACTAGGAGAGAATTTTCGTTTTCGCAATGTAAAATTGATCGATCATTTTTTTCTAATTCGCGACTATTTACTGGTCGTACACTGATTTAGAATAATAATAATAATAATAATACAAACCAAAAGCAAATATTGAAAAAAAACAAATCATTTTATTTCAACTTACCGAACAATAACACGTACTCGATCTTTTTCCGAACCAAGATCTTCCGGTGGATCATTTCGATAACCACTATAACAAACTCGTTGTTTAGTTATTACTGTCTGTAAAGCAAGTGCAGTCATTATGTAAAGATGCTTGACAATACTATGAACTAGTTCTCTTTTCTACATAAACGATAACGATACGTAAGTGTCTATTGACTTACGAAACATTAAAAATGCATTCTCTCGCTCAGTATATACGATGAGTTTCATCATCGTATACAATTTTCTAACTATTCACCTATCTTAAAAGTCTTCGTTTTCTCTTCTTATATTTCTGTATATACGTATATTCTTCCATTAATATTATCAAAATAAAGACACTTGACTTATGAGCACATAGGCATCATATCACTCGATGAATTAAGTTTGAATACCTTTCGCCAGTCATTGAACTCTTCTGTGCTAATACCCAATCGATAACAGATGAACTGCTAATATCTGTTTGAAGGCCACGACTAACAGAATTAGGTCCATCTTGTTGAAGATCAGTTAAATTCTCGAATGATGATCCTTCGAAACTTTCGACTGACGGACCATTTGGTGGTATTTTCGATAACGATGGTTTCGAATGATTTGCTGTATGTGGTTCGAGAAAACGAACTCGACCAGATGAACCATTTTCAGATGAAGATGATTCGGTATTTTTGTTCATTTGATTATTGTTGTTCGATGGACCTTTCGAATCCGACGATAGTTCAATTAATGAATAAGTTTCCACAGATGATTTTGGCATTTTATTTAGATTTTAATTCAATAGAAAATGAACGAGAAGAAATATCTCGAGCAAACTAATTTCTCTTGTTTACGTATTTTCTTTTTCTTTTTTGTTTCTATTAAATAACTCGATCGACTAACAAAACAAAAATAGTACAATAACAATAATTATTTTCTTCTTAGTTGTTTTCTTCTCGAAAAACTTAATTGAGATTTTATTCACACGCACACTAGAGAAAAATATCTAAACAAACTAATCATTCATTATATGGCATGAACATTGTTTCTGTCAAATTATTAATGTACTCGAAAGTCTGCATGTTCAATGAAGAAAAAATAAGTAAAATTCAAAGCTAGAAGCAATTTCTATTCGACAAGAGAAAAAAAACAACGACGAAATAATGCTCGTTGCCGTTAAATTATGAAGTCTTTTCATTATTCATACGATTGTCAATGTCAATTTCTGTTTAAACTAGGTCACGATATTGCAAATCGATACGAGAGAAAATCAGTTCATCCTTGACAACAATCGTTTCTATTTGATACAGTTTCGATGATTTAATCAAGAGGTTTCATTTACTCAATCGATATAGAATCTTGACGTATGATGATTGGCAATATGAGTTCGATAGGAAAGGAAATCAGATCTCTCGATCAAGAACGCGCAATGATGTCATGATTACAGATCAAAACTAAACATTCGTCATAGATCGTACTCACATTCGACGAATTGGAGCTGATCTATTATAGTTTGAACGTGGAGGAATATATTCTCCTGTTTGTTCATCATATCGACCACGTTCTTCTTGATATCCATTCGTTGTTGTCTGTGTATAATACGGTTCAAACATATAATCATCATATTGATTTTCTTGTTGAGTTTGATATCTTGTTGGTTCACTTCCAATTCGTTTCTTTAAAATCGGCATTGTTACCTTCAATGTTCTCTATCGTTTCAGTCAAACACCATGTGTATGCGTGCGTATGTACGTGTTTCGTTCTTCTTTCTCTCTCTCTCTCTCTTTCTTTCAAAACTGCTGCCATAACAAATATGTGTATGTACATATTATATTTGATTCCGCATCGATGAAAAATTAAAACAACGCCTTTCTCTTTCGAGTTTTTCTTTACACCTCTCTCTCTCATTTTCAGCTTCTTTTTACTTTTATCAACGGGAGTTAATAAATATTAAAAGTTATTTCTAACCAAAATTTTCTTTTCATTTCGAAAATCATTTTGTTTTTTGTTTTTTGTTGTTGTTGTTGTCGGTGGTAGATAAATAAACTTATTCTCATCTTACGAATACTTATCAATGAAGAGAGAAAACGAATAGATGTCAAATACTCAACAGAGGAATAGAAAGAAAACATCCAATAAAAAACTATACCACTGGGCTTGGCCGGGGATTGAACCCGGGACCTCTCGCACCCTAAGCGAGAATCATACCACTAGACCACCAAGCCATGCTCTACTCTCGTGTCAAATCAACATTCATCATTACTACATCGAACATTGAGATTTTTTCCAAAAGATTTTATTTTTTCTTTGGAGATCACGCTGACATGCACTGAAATTCATCGAATTCGAATTATGTAGTACTGACCTTTGATTGTGAGTATCTCGAGAATTGAATGAACCTAAACTTGAATGATTAAATCTCTTCATTTGAAATAAATATCGTGCCATCGGATCATTTGGAATACGCTTGACATATTTAATCTGTTCAACGGGCGATTTGTACAGGATACCTTCTTTCATTAATAATTTTCGACTAGCATTTGTCATGACAATAATATGACCGTCTTCTAATAACCGATGACGATATTGTTTTTTCACATTTTCAACTAAATGTCCATCGCTTCTCGGTGAAACATCTTGAACAACGGTTGAATCTTTCGAATCTTCACGATAGAGCACTCGACGAAATGGCCGATTGCGTGGTTTTGGATCAACAGTTGGCATAGTTGTTTCGATGAAATAAAATAAAAATGTTTTTTCTCCTTCTTATCAACAATGTCTCCAATAATAACAATAAAAAAAACTAATCAATAAGCAAAAGTCATCAATATAACAACAACTTGAAGACTTTTGTAACCAATTTTTCTTTGTGTGCATTATTTCAATTTCAGGAAAAAGAAGAAAAAAACAAGACGGAAACCTTTTCAATTCGGGCAGAGCTATATGCTTGTATTTATTTTGATTTTTATTACCATTTGAATACAAAGAAGAAGAAGAAAACGCATGAATGACAACTGATTAAACAGTTCATTATACTGATTAGAGAAATAGGTGGTCAAATTAGGATAAATAAAGATAGAAATACTGTGGTTTACTTTAAAACATCAACACACACACACACATTGACAAACAAACATTTAAAAAAATTACTTGACGAAAATGAGAAAAGGAAAAAGAAAAAGAAAAACAACGATTGAGAATAAACGGTAATAAATTTGCATTTTAAATGCATTTATAAATTAACATATCTTTTGTTTATCTCTATACATATGTATATAAATATATAACGAATTGTTTAGTGCACTGTTTGATGACGTTTAGGAACTGGAATTGAGCCGAGTTTACGTCGAATGGAAGCGTTCGATTGAGATCCATGTGAGACAGTTGTTGTTGTTGTTGATGATGATTTATTCGTCGGATTGGATGATGTGGATTTAGGCACTGGAATATTCGATGATGAAGGCGATTTACTAACGGTTGATGATGACGATGATGTGGATGATGAAGTTTGTGGTTCTTTTGGCGAGATTTTAACTTGAGTTTTACGATCACGTAACCAACCACGAACGTTGAAACGTTTCGGTAGTAGAGATGAAGGTCGTTGATTTGATGTATTAGTTGTTGTTGTTGTTGTCGTCGTTGTCGTTCGTATTGATGGAATAACTGTTGATGAATGCGTGTACTTCAATCGAAATGATAGTGGTGACAGTTTTTCTAATTGATTGGTTATACGTTCGAATAAATCATTGTCTCCATAGACGAGTATAAATGCCCATGGTTCATAATGTGTTGTAAATAGTGAACGATGAGAAACGAAATGAGTCAGCCATCCCGCAAGTTCGTGAAGATTAAGTAAATGATAAATAAATGCATTGAATTTTTCAATCCAATCAGCTGATGATGATAGTCCTAATTGTGCTTTCGTTTTAGCTTCATGAAATCGACCGGTTGTCGGCGTTGTCATATCAATCAAACGCCAAAGATTCATCTTTTTCGTAAATAACGAACCGCTATATTGTCGAAGACCATCTTCAAGTACTTCGCGTAATAACGGACAAAGATCTTGACGAAGTGTTCGATCTAATTCGCGATTATTCATATTATTTAAATAGAGTGACTAAAAGAGACAAATTCAATGAATAGTTTTTTTTTTAAATAAATTTCTTACTTGAGGATCATTGCATTTGATTTCCATAATATGAAGAATAACATTAGCAAATGCATCGATCAGATATTTATCACTGCCGAATTTCACTGGTAGTGGTTTGGTTATTTCCGATGGTGCATTTTCTGTGAAATTGGTTAATTGTGGTTCATCATCACGTTCGTGTTCATCATCAGATAGATTGAATTCATTCGGAGGACTATCTGTAAGACTTTCTCGTGGTACTAAATCACAATAGTCTAAACAAACAGAAAACAATAATTGAAAAACACATCATTCGAAAAAATGTCTACCTCGATCGTATCGATGAGACGATCTGGGTGGTGGTGTCGGTCGATGTTTCGGACTTGCCGATGGTGTTATCAATCGTCGAGCAATATCATCACAGAAACTAACACTCTTCTTTGCACGAAGATCATGTTCCGATAGAGTACAACCTTTTTGTCTTGTTCGTAATTGAATAGAGAAATTCTGTTGATGAGATGATATCGTCGGTGCTGAATAACGTCGATGTCTGGGTGTTTCCATGCCATTATCACCGAGTCTTGCAGCTAATGTTCGTGCTGCTAATGTAAATATATCACCCGCAGCACCGACAGCAAGAACATTGGCTGTGGCTGGTGTTGTTGTTGCTGACGATGATGTTGTGCTGAGATCTTCTGTTTTTGCACGTTTTAAACATGATTTCAATGGATAGGATGATGTTGGTGTTTGAATATGACGTGGATGATTCGCTGAACTATTACTGAAATAGCCGCTACTCGATGTACTATTCGCACTTGTCGATGTACTCGAACATGTCGAAGAAAATGTTGCTGTTTCTTCTTCTTTAATATGATTACAAGTATTCGATGGAACTGAAGGGCTAAGTGGAAAGGCACGGAGAGGACTATGGCTTATCAATGTTGGACTTGTTTTCGTGTTTTTGATGCGTTTGATTTCTTTGAGTGTTCGAGGTCGTTGTACTGCTGCCATTGGTGGATAGAGTGTTGTTGGTCGAATAGGAAACGACAACGATGATGATGTAGGTTGTGGCACTTTAATACTGCAATAGAACACTGTTCGTGCAGTCTTTTTCGTTAATGATGATGGTTCCGAGAGTGTAGTTTTCATTCCCATAGGATAGCATTGTGTTTGAGTGGTTGGCGTTGATTTCGGCACCGTTGGTGGTGCTGGATTTTCTTTCGCATAGTGCGTTAGAAAACTGAGATCGGGCAGTGATGATATCGTGTGTAATGATGGTTGTGACCTTGACGATGGAAATGTTGATGGTTGACTAGATTTATTTGAATTTGTCGTTGGATTAACAACATTATTCAAGAGACGATCGGCACTTTTCGAACGTGTTACTGATTGATTATCGGTTTGTACACAATGATTGTCCGTGTTGAGTGGACGAGACGCTGATCGAGGAATATAACGACGTATTGGTTGTGATTGACGAGGAGGAGGAGGAGGAGGAGGCGTGTTGTCCACGTGTATAGATGTTTGAAGACATTGATCAACGCTACGACGCGCGGGAGCTATTTGATTACGACCTGAAATGAAAATATTAACAATAAGATAGATGATTTGTCAATCAAAGATCGTGTTCGATAAATGAAATTGATGTTTGTTCAATTTATGTACATCGTTTTCTTTTTGCTTCGTAAGACAAGGATTTAATGATAAAACTAATCATTTGATCCTTCGTGTTTTGCAGATCGGATTTCATCTTAGATTTACCTTTTGATTGTTCTTTTGTTTTCGCTGCTGACTGTTCCATTGATGATGAAAGAAAATCATTATGACTATTGGATTTAATGATTCGTAATTGTGAAAATGTTGTTGGACTTTTGAGTTCAAATCGAGGCACGGGCACTTTACGTTCTTGTTTCATTGAATCATTTAATTTATTTATATTTGAGCATGATAATGATGATGTCAATGAATCGCACACACTTTTATCACTAAAATTTTGATATAAGCGACATGGATGTTGTTGAGATCGTGCACGTTGAAACAATCGATAGAGAGTAAGAGGACTGCGTGATCGTTGATCACCACCACCGTCTGACACATTTGCAGAAGATAATGAACAACTTCGATGAACAGATTTGGATTTAATAGCATGCCATGATGTACGTGGAGGATCCGATGATGATGTCGTATCATCATTTTCAACATCGGCATCATCTTCAGTATCGGCATCACCACCGATAACACCTGAACTTAAACGCATTGACCATTCGGTAAGACTGGTTGTTTGACATGTTGGAGGTAGTTCTTGTTGGTCTTGTTCAAAAGCAAGATGATGATAATTTCGATCTTCATAGAGGTCCCAATGAAAGCCTTCATATTGACTGTCACGAAGTTGTGGTGCAGCTTTATGATAATGACTTCCATACGAGGAAAATATCGAACGATGGCCACTTAGCCAAAGTTCATCATCATCGGTATTATCAACGGACATTTCATATTCTGGTGATTGTTGCTCTTTTTGTTTTTGTTGTTGTTGTTGTTCCATTGGTGAACGAACGTCTTTCAAATGACCATCAATAGAATCGAGTAATTGAGAAACTAATGTCGTTCCACAATTCTGATTGAACATTGAATTAACTACAATAGAAAGAAATAAAAATCAAACTTTTATTTTATTCTAATTTCTTTCTCGATGAATAGTTATGCATCACTACCTCATCGTTGACCCCACACTAAGCATACTCTATTACTGATTGATATTACTTTGCTTTCAACGGACAAATGAACAAAACGAAAGACAGACACTAGACACGCATTCATTGTTCTCTCGTTTTTCGATTCGAATTTTCTCCTTTCTCACACTCTGCGTGTTAATGATGATAAGCTTGCCAACTACAATTCAAAAATAAGAAATTGATGAACGAAAGAGAAGAATATAGGCATACTATTGGTAATGGTATGTGCTATTCTTTTATATATATATACGTATATATATGTGTGTTTCTTCAAGCTAGCTCAATGAGAAAAGAAGAAAAAGACCATCATTATCGACAAACATATCTTATTAGAGAAGCCTTTACGCCTGTAAACGAGAGATGAAGAAGCGAAGAAGAATGTAAAAATGAATGAGAAGAAGTAGTAGAAGAAGAAAGGGCAATGTATGATGTGCGGTAAGAGAATGGTGGGAGAAAAATTAAAACAGCATTCATATGCACACGTATAAAAGCACACTAGTACTTCTCTTTGAAACATCGTTGATTAGAAATAAAGAATCTGACATTCATTTTTATTTTTATGTCTATTGTTATGTATTGAAGAGAAAGACAAATCTATTTTTGTTGTTATTTTTTATGTTGATTTAGTTTTAAGATGTTACGATAATATAGAGTGGAGAACTTGACTTCGTTCTTCTCTCATCAATAACGATAGATAGATAAATACCGAATACATAAGTGATGATAGAAAGTAGAGACGAGCATACAAGGCTCCGCGATAGTGCCATCGCAATTTTTTTCTTCTTCTTCTTTCGATGAAAAATATCAGAGGAAAAGAACAAGAAGAAGAAAGGCGGGTCTGAAAGACGACGAGAATTAATAATAGGCCTGCAGATGTTTTCTCAAATGGCTACTTTGATGTGCTGAAATTGTCGCTTAAATGCATCTCGTCATTATCATCTTCGTTTCTAACCTTGAAATATTTAACTAAATGCAGGGAATGAACATTTTTTCTTTCTCTCTCAGATATCGAAAAAGAAAGAGAAGAAAAAATATATCGATATCTAATTTCAATTTTTCAAAAAAAAAGATGAAGGTTCAGGTCAGTTTCATCATTTATGTATTATAAATCGATTTAAATATATACTGTTCAATCTTTTCTTCCTTCTCTTTCGCATCAACTATCATCATCATCATCATCCTGTATCATCGTAGCCCTCAACTAACATGCGTATGCTTTCGTGAGATAGATAAATCATGCTCGCCTAAACGAAAGTGCACGAATATTTCATGCGCTCATATCGTATTCATTGCTTATTCCGATGCTTTTACTTTTCTCTCTCTCTTCTTCTTCTTCGTTTTTTTTGTAAGAGTCAAAAAGGAGTTACCATGTGCATACATATGGATGAATGGCCTCCAACTTTTTCCACCTATATACTTTTTTCTTCTTATTTACTATGTCGTACAGATGTATGTTATCATTAAGAGGACAATTTCGGGCCTTTTTTTACAGAATTATCAGTGGAAGACCTTCATTGAAAAGACACTGTTTTATAGACGACAGTCACACTTTAATTGATTGATCTCGATGAACAACTGTTGATTTGAAATATTTGACATCTATGACGAAATATATCCATTGATCAAGTCTTACCTGCCTACGATAAGGTTAACTTTCGAGTATGATAATTAAAAGAAGCTGAGAGAAAGAAGAAAAAAGAAAAAAAGTAACAATAACCAGCACACACACACACACACTGGCCACCTGGTACTGACTGTCCGATTGCACAACATGATGCATTTATTTGAACGGAAAAAAGAACGAAGGCAACTTACTGACTGTCGTTGGTTGACCAATACGAATAGCATAACACGTACGCGTTGAACCTGATTTAATTGTGTCTTAGATTACGCTCTGGCAATTAGTTCAGTTTAAAAAATAGGAATACTCGATAGCTTAACGCTATGATATGATGCGTCGGATTTGTCGTTGGCGTTTGTTATTTCTTGGGTAGGCAAATAATGATAGAATGATGAAGAATTTGCGTTTGTATGCGTTACACTCTGCACGCACAATAGTAGAAAATAGAGTCGAAGGAGAAAAAAAAGGGAAAATGGGAAAAGACAACGACGTCTATATTTTTTCTTCTCCGTCTTCTTCTGCTTCTGCTACTGCTTTTTTTCTCTCTCTCTCTCTCTTTTTCCTCAGTTTCGGGCACCAGTAACACGTCATTTCTGTCTTAGCTGCCTGATTTAATCGAGAGACAGTCCGTTGTACGTTCTCTTTTCTTTCTTTTCTCGTTCGTTTCTTGCCACGACTACTACTACATATTTCTCGCGAGCAGTTATCTCAACGAACTTTTTTCCTCCTTCCTCTTCTTTTTTTCTTCTTCTTCGCGTTCTACATTGAGTGGGATCGTGTGTCCGCTAACACAGCTTCTAATTCTATAGAACGAGTTCTCTTCTTGATTCGTCTTTCAAAATTGATGACGGCAACAACAACAACGAAGCGTAGTGTTGTTCAATCATCGTTCTTTTTCTCTCCTCTCTTCTGTCTGCCGACTTAATTCACTCGGATTATTTCACTAAGGAAATTTCTGGAATAAAAAAAGAAACGAAGACGGAAAAATCGTGTCAGTCAGTCTGTCGTCGAAGGCAAACAATTGGGAAATAAGAATCGATCAGTTGTTATTATTCTAATTATTTTCTTTTTGAATAATATATGCAAAAAACGGTTTAGAATTTCTTTTGCTTTTTGACAAACGTAATGATCAAAAGAAGAAATGAATGTATGTGTCCCTGACAAACTCTGTATATATGAAGATTTATAACTGATTTGTCATAAAATGACAGAATAAAGAGATAACAAGCATGATGCTATAAAAAAAAGAAATCTGTTTATTCTTATCGGCAAGAACCTTGCATTGATTCTTTCAATCGTATAGAATTATCAGTCTTACTTGAATAATTCCGAAGATAAAGCGTCAACATGTATGCCGACTGAACACAATATTAATGTGGTGTTATATCAAGTATCAAATACTTTTCTTTTCGTCCACTTTGGATATGAACCTTGTATTCAAGTTGACCTCGTTTCTTTCCGTTTTTTTTTTGTCACTCAACGTACTATGTGCACCCGCTGTGTTAATCAAGTAAAAGCAGTAGTAACAGAATGAACTATTGACGCGAATTGGACAGTTGAACTTGCACATGCATATACAAAAAAAGAATTAATGAAAGATCGAAATACATAGCTAAATGGGCAGAACAAAAAAGAAAGGGAAGAGAAAACATTTGAATTGAACTTTTTTTTGTTTTCAAGTGAGATAGAATGAAGACATTTGTCGCGTGAGACAAAACGAACTCTTAAAATATTTCATTTTGTGACAATTTGTCAAATTACTCTAGGTGTTAGACTAGACAGACACTTCGCTCTCAAGTGAAATCGATGTCCATCAACGATTGACTCGTATTTTGCATGGATTATTTTTAAACAAAAGACAAAATACAATGAATACACTCATCACTTTTAATCACGTTCAACATTACTGATACAAATAGAGATAAATCGAATTCGATGAAAACAAAAAACTAAGAAATAACAGCTGCATTCGCATTGGCACCATTGAGATTGTATTTCACTCGTAATTGCTCGCGTACAGTCTCGTGTTGTTGTCGAATCTCGTCGAATTCTCGTCGATTTTCAGCCATTTCACGTTCTCGAACTGTTTCATCGCGCGCAATCGCTTTCTTTCGCGACCATCTTGCACATTGATCACATTTTCGACAAAGACAACAAATCTAAATATTCAATAGAAGAAAAAAAAAGACACAAAAACTATCCTATTTACCAATACTGTCAGCAGCACAAGAACAATGACAACAGCAATGACTACCAATGCAATAATGACATCCGTACTAAGGCCAGCACCCATTCTGAATACTTGACAGAGCGAGAGAGAGAATCTTAAATTACATATTTAGTTTATTTGATATTTGTTTGCATTGTAAACAGTCGTTTGATCTTGCCGAAATAAGATCAGAAAATATTTATCAGACTTTTTTAGATTGCAATTCAGATAGACGAACAATTTACACGTACAAAGAAAATGTCATAACCTTATCTCTGATTTGAAACAAAAAAGTTTCCTTTTTTTCTCCTAGAAATTCGATCAGTGAAACGATACTTACATCTGCAATTTCCTCAAACGACCGTCAAGTACAAAAAAAAACAACGTCTGTTTGCTCAAGCAAATAAACATGTTTTTTGGTTACTCATTCCCGATTTCCGCATGACTGATTCTCATGTAAAGCACGAGTTACGTATATTCATCATATACATTTGCACTGTGTTGAGTTTTATGAATTATCAGTAAAGAAAAAAAAAAGTAGATCAATTAATTCATTCACAAATAAACAAACACAAAGAAAGAAAAACAAACAATTTCGTCTAACTATTATTAAGAATTCGAATCACGACCGTTCCATCGATATTTGGTAACGGATTGTCGAAATCATCGATTTTTTCATTAATAAATTGCGTATCACCGCCGAGCCAATTCTCGTTGGCTGCACGATGTTTAACAAAATAGTCAAAAACTGAATTCGTCTTTTGATTAAGCGACGATGTATGTAATCGTGGAAGAATATCATTGAGTGTAATCGATTCTGGAGGCACAGATACTTGAATAACAAATGGAGTGTCACTGCCAGGTAGAAAATAGGCTACACGGGTTTTTTTCGTTGATGTTGCTGAAAAAAAGAAGACGAACGTGTGAGAGAGAGAGAGAGAGAAAAGAAAAACTAACGTTCAATTCGAGCACTTCGATTATGATGATGGTGATGTCGATCAGTGGATTTCGTTTTAGTTTGCAAAGACAACGATGATGAATGAAGTTTACGTGATTTTTTCAAATCATGTTCAGTCTGATAACTATTATTGGCGTGACTGCCAAGTGTCGATGTTGATTTAATTTGTGCATGATTTTTCGAAAATTTGCCACGTCGATATTCATTCCAAATACGCGAATTAATAAACTGTCGAAATACATCCGTTTGATTTTCGATATAAAATAAAAGATCATCTAATACGCCATCGAAAAAATGTTCGTCGAACTGTTTTCGACGATAGATATCGCGTAATTCTAAACGTCGTTGAGCCGGTAGCCAAGGCAGAGCCGATTCATTTTCGATGTAGGTTTTATAAGCTGCACGACCGATGTCATGTAATTGATGGAGATCGTCTTTCTTTTCATTAAGTACAAGTACAATGGCGTAAACAGCGCCCAATGGAGCTGTTTGAGATGAACTCATTAGGAATTCGAGAAATAATTCGGCTGTTTCGACATTCGAAACGATTTCATGTAGAGAAATCGTTTTCGTATTTTGTGAATTTGTATTTGCTGGTACACGATGTACAGTTGTTAATGAACGATGTGAACACTCTGTATCACTGAAAGACATATTTAGGTAAATGATCGCAAATGTTTTTCTATTCAACGACCGAGAAAGAAAGAGAAACAGACAATGTTAACCGAAGTGAATCGATTTGTTTTTTTTTCTTCTTTTCGTTTCTGTTCAATTCGTTTTTCTCTCTCGTCCAACTTGAAGAGAAGGGAAAAAATTTAAATTTTGTTCGCTAACGTATACATATATAACAATCCGTCGAATTCTTTGATGACGATCAAAGATTTGTCGGAAATTGTTGTCCGATGGAAAACAACATTACATCGCTGTTTCGTTCTAATTGAATACGAATATCAAATAAGACATGTCGGTGCGCATCATACTTAGTAGCTTGATAAAGCATACATGTGTGAAATACGATAATCTGTGATCTTATACAATGACATATTTCGAATTTATTTTTTCAAAAATTAACAATAGAAAATCTTTGTTAACAACAAAACAATAACAAATCGCGTGTCAATTAGTAAGGCTTCTTACTAGTTGACTTTTTATTCGAATTATTCGAAGATGTTGCTTGCCATTGAATCAATTGACCGTCATCACTACATGTAAAGAGTGATGAACGAGAGGTTACAGCTGCACGTAGTGTTTCCGAATGAGGTGAATCGAGTGGACAAATTGTAGGTTCAGACTGTTCGGATGAGATTAATGTGACACATGTTTTGCCCATGTGATCGCACATTAACAATGGCCAAGATGTTGAATTTTCTTGAACGAGAGATGGAAATAAATCTTTGATGGAACTGTCTGCAAGTAGATCGACAATAGTCGCATATTCTGACGAAAGATGATATGTTGTTTGATTAGCAGGTTTTTGAGAAGATGCATCAATCGAAAGAATATCAGTATCGGTATCACCTTGAACAAGTAATTCTTGATTGTCATCAACTGTTGACCAGATATAAAACGCATTCGACGCAGTTATTGCATAAATTGTATTATGTTGAGCAAAACCACATTTTCCAATTGGACCATTGGCATTATAAACCTTGAATAAAAATTAAATTTCACCAAAAACAAAAAAAAGAAAACAAATACTTGTTCAAGTGCGTCATCTTCGTTGGGTTTCGACACGTCATACAAACACACGAGACCATCTGTCGATCCACTGATTAATTTCGTTGAATTCATTCGAGAAAATTCGACTTGGATAATATCATCCGAATGTGATTCCGTATAATATCCTAACAATTGTTTATTGATTGGCGATCGCAAATCCCAAAAAGCGACGGCAACATTTTCATCTTTCTTCAATTCAGTTCCAGCTGCAACAAGAAGATCTTGATTATTACAAGTAATCGAGAGAAATTTATGTTCATCGGCACAACCATTCAATTGAAATGTTTCTTGTTGAGGCGTTCGAACGTCCCAGACAAGAACGAGATTTTTATTCGTCGAAGCGAATAACGTATTTGGTGAAATATATGCGAATTTAATCGAATTTATAACAATTGAATTCGATGAATCATTACTATCGAAATTATTCGATGTTGACGAGAGAGATGAAACATGTTGTAAAGTGGTTGTATCGAATAATTGAATCGTACTTGGACTGGTCAATGCAGCAATTTGATTACCATTGCTATTCAATGTTAAATCAATGGCATAGCAATCGTTTGTTTCAGGTGTTGATCGAACTGAACTCTTGTTGGTATAGGTCAATAGGGACCGAGTTACTCCTGGCTTGAGTTTCATATCTAAATGTATAATATTCGAGAAATTGTTCGAGTATTTGATTCTTTGTGGAATTTGAAAAAAGAAAAGAATGATTATTGATTACTAAGTTTATTTTCTTTGGAATCTTTTTGTTAGACGGAATGATAACAATCAAAATATAGAAGAAGAAGAAGAAGAAACAAAAAACATAACAGAAATAAACGTTGATTCAATAGTTTATTGCCAAAAAACTTAGTAAACATGAACCATTCCATAGAGAAATGTCCAAAAGAGCACGTAAGTAAGCAGTCCATTGAGAAATCCATTGACAAAGATATGTTTTAAATTTGTGAAATACTTTCGATGTTCATTTCGAATGAATAAATAGATAATAACCGATAAGAGTACCATAGAAAATCCATAGAAGAGAAAACCTTTGTACGAAGTTAAACCGATGATACCAGCGACGCAACCCGATAGAGCACTGACTGATGTTCGACATTGTTCGAGACTGTTTTCATTCAGACGAACGGCCACATCACTGTAGAGAATTGGATCGACTTTTCGTTTTTCACCAGTTGAAGACGAAGGCGATCTTGGCGATGCAGCTGGTCGTGCCGCTGCTGTACGACGAATTTGCATTTCACTACTCGCAGACATGTTTGATCGATGATTAATATCTCGGATTCATCTGAAAATAATAGTAATAAAAAGAACAATTTCATTTGATGGGATGACAAAATTGTTTTGAACAATATATTCACTGGTTTAGTTAGAACACATAAAATGAAATCATGATTAAAATAAATAAAAGAAAGAAAAAGAAATGGACGAATGTTATGATCAAATGTCTGAATTAACCTATTGATTATGCGTTGACACGTTGGTAGAAATAGAGATAAGCTAAATCTTTCGGTGGATTTTCTGAAAGTGCAACATGTTCATCATTGAATATAATCCATCGGCCGTCTTTGAGAATATGTGCGACATAATGACCAGATGATGGCTGATTGCCAATATGAGAAATAAACGCCATGAGACGATATTTGCCCGAACCATCACGATATTGTGATTTGTCTTGTTGTTGATTTGCTGATGTTGTATCAGGAACTGAACTATCGTCCGGTGTATTTGTAAGTGCCCATTCGATAGCAAGTTCAACATTATTATTCGATGATGTTAATGCGCGAACGGCATGAGCACGTGAAAAACCCATGGACATAACTAAACCAACACTTTCTTCATCAGCCTATTAAATTAAAACAAGACAAATAGGTTTCGTTCGCTCTCAAGAGAAAAAGTAACACATACGGTTGGTGTTTCGACACGAGCTTTTTTACTCGGTGCTTGATAGGGTGTATCGAAATCAGGATCTGATTGATGTTCGAACACCCAATTCATAGCTGCTTCGACATCATTGTTTCCTGTATTGATTAATGCTCGTTTACAACCTTCAACTGAAAAACCCATGTCAACTAATTGTTGGAGGAGAACTTCGTTGACTTGAACGTTCGATTGAGAGGACGATCCTTGTCCAGCTGATGCATCATCTACGCAACAATCTTGTCGAATAAGGAAAAAAAATTTGAAAGAAATTTACCATTAGGCATTAGATTTTCACCATGTTGGAATCCAGTTGCACGTAATGAGTTAAGATCAAGTTCATCCGGTATTTCCATGGAAACATCTAATTTCTTCGGTGTCCAATCAGAATTGAATGCATATTTTTTCAATTGAACAACAAGATAATCGGGAAAGTTAACGAATTTTTGCGTTTTAGAGATCGTTGTTTGTCGGTCACTTTGTGGTAATTTATAACCTTTAATTTCTTCCGGTGCTGCCCATTCGGAAATACTTTCTATCAAAGGAATAATCGGTCGTACGACAGCTAAATCATTCGTTCTAACTCCTTGTTTTTCTAAATCTTCGAGTGTTTTATTATATTGTAAAACATCATGCATATTTCTCGCTGCACCCAACGTAACATTCAATCTGAACATGGTTTCTTCTCGTTTTAAATATCGTACTTGTTCAGTTTCCGGATAATAGATACGTTCTTCTAATTCAAATTGAAAACTTGTACTTGGATCGAAATTTCGATCAGGTGACGGATCTTTTTGACAATGATTATGAACTTGTTCGATGTAATATTCAAGAAATTCAGCTGCATCTTGTTGTTGTTTTGTCGAAAAGTCCGGATGATTGCGACCGATCAACGATCGAAACATTTGCGGACGAATACCCGACGGTTCTTGGAGAGACACATCGATCTCAGCTGCTGGCTGTTTCGAATAGACACCCGATAGTAAACCATCGGCTAATTTAGCTGTTTGAGCATTGAAATCACGAGCTGGATCTTTAGCATTGTCGAAATAGAAATTACGTTGTGTGTAATATTTATCTTGGAAGTCTTTGAGAGAAAATAGAACTTGCATAACAGAATTCATGTAACATGAATTGCCGAGATTTCTCATTCCTGTATAACCTCCTCCATAGACAGGCTGTAATTTTGAATTACTTTCTTCAATCATAGAAGCCTCGCCAAATTTTTTATTCAAAGCTATTTCTAAATCGGCCATGGATTTATCTGTTTTCTCCATTTTAATCATATTAATTCCCCAATGTGATAAATGAATACCAAGATTTGGATCTTCGACCATATCATCTTCATCATAAGAATAAACATCTGCACCTTTAGCCGTAATTGTGCCGAGTTTAACAGCAAGTGGATATCTCGTATTATAATAATGTTCAGCTGCATGATTATTTCCTCCGGTTCCGTCGAAAAATTTTCGTCCGCAAAGAATTGCGCCATCAGTTAAATTCAACCAAAGATTATCGGTCAAATCACATTTTTCACATTTCCATCCCGATGGTGGAATTCGTCGTCCGTTGTCCAATTGTTTCAATGTTTGTGTGTGTTTTGTCGTTTGACGAAATTCGCCATTCCAAGTTGCGTTCATCAGTGATTGTTCTTCTTTGAGAAAAGCCGAATCAGCTTTGATAATCGCTTCAGCCGATCGTTTGACTTGTTCAGGCAATTGATTTGTTTCATCGGGATAGGGAATCGTTTGATTTGGATGAATATAAATCGAATATTTCTCGTCGAATGTAAATCGACTCGATGAATTCACATCGAAACCTCCTTCGATGCCGATGGCTAACTTCGTGACTTGTTTCGGTTCAGCAGTTGGATCGACTGGTACCGGCAAACGTTTTCGAAGAAGATGCAAAAAGACATTTTTGCCTGGATTTGCTTTACAATGTCGATCGAGATGATTTTTTCCGATGCCACGGAATGTTGACATGCAAATGTAAAGACCAGTTTCGGATTCAGGATTATCGAATGAATAAAGACATTCGTCTTTGTAGACACTATCATTCGAACCGGGCACACGAACATTTTGAAATTTATCAGTCATGATTTTGGTTTTAGATCTAAAAGACGAAACATTATCGTTTGTTAAATATTTACACGACAAAATTTTGAATACTATTAACGATAAGCAAGTATATGCAATTCCGTACAAATGACTAGATTTTCAAAAGAAAAACAAAACAAAAAACAATTGTCTTTGATTATTCTTATTCGTTGTGTTGATGTTTTCGTTGTCGTAATTGATTTTCTTCGTTTGTTTCTACATCGACAGTGGGCGTGGCTTGATCATCACCGATTGATGAATGATTACTACTCAATGATTGCGAATGATGTCGTTCACGCCATTCTTGGACTTTTGTTTGACTATCAGTTGTTTCTTCAGGTTTTTTCATTTCATCTAAATCATAATCATCGATTGTTGATTCTTCACATCCGTAGTTTGTTGTCATTAGACCATAACGATAACTCGATGATTCAGATTCATCATCTTCATCTTCATGAGAAACTTCTTCTTCTTCTTCGTCTTCGTCATACGATGATTCACTTTCATCGTCATCATCTTGTTTTTGATGATTTTCATCATAGGAAGCGTCTTTCTCTTCATCTTCGTCTTCCTCGTCTTCACTTTCGCTGAACGATCTCGATGATTGATGATAATCATCGTCATCGTCATCATCCAATCGACTTTGTGATGATGGTTGTTCAAGTGATTGCCGAGTATTTTTCGTGATTTCATTCATTTTATTCGAAGCTACATCTAAAGCATTGAGAATTTTGTACATTTGTGCTTCGGTTTGAGCAAGACGATTCTGTAATTGTGTTATTTCATTATTTGTCAATGACATATTGTTTGTATTTGTTCCCAGTTTTGAATTAATAAATGATAATGAATGTTTCATTTCATCGAGAGTATTGTGCACTGAAAATCAACAATTTGCAAATCAATTCAAAATAGAAAAGAAAGTCAAACTTTGTCTTTGTTCAGTGGTTAATGTTTGTTCTCGCTCACGTTCTTCTCGTCTTCTTTGTTTTAAATATTCAACATAATCAGCATCTAATCCTAGATTTCGATATATTAATAAATTTTTGTTTGAATTCAAAAATCAATCAAATTAATGAACCTGCATAGGAATCTTCTTCTTCTTGATCGTAATCATCGTTGATCATTTGTCGATTATTGACTTGATAATTGAATTTCTTTTTTTGAGAATTCCATTGAATGTTAGTCGGTGAATAACGACTGCGAATTTTTTGTTCTTGACTTTGACGAGATCCGAAATACTAAATCGAAAATAAATTTCCATTTTTTGAAAATTTATTTATTAAATTTTATACTTTAACACATGTATAGAGAATAAATACAGCAATGCCAACAACATACATCGGTAGGACAAATGTCGAATGTGTTTTTGAAAGAAGTTCATCTGTACGAACAAAATCAGACGAAGGATCCGATGAATCCTAGAAGAACTGAGTTTTATATTTTATTGAAACGAAAATTTCGAACGAACAATTGTTGATTCGATTGGATTTTCTTGATGATTTCGTCGAAAATCTTATATAGAAATAGATAGAAAAAATAGAGTTTATTGTTGAAAAATGCGAATACATACGATCATCTGTACGATAGACTGGTCGTGGTCGAAAGTAGGGCAATAAAATTCGAGGTATAAGAACGACAAAACAGCCAAAAACAATCGCTAATGTAACGGTTGGACGTGCAAACAGAGACATTATAAAATCGTGCTTTACAAAACAAACTCTTAATTATAAATGTATGCGTTCACTACATGTAGAAATGAAGAAGTAGTGGTAGTATAGACAGACATTTTCTTCCTTTACTTAGTCATTGATAAAACACTAAACAACAATTCTTATTTGCGTTCTATAGATGTCAGTCATTGTCAATAACTTTTATTTAATGAAAACACAAAACACTTTGTCAACTTATGATTGTGATTTGGTTGTATTAAGTTAGTATTATTCAA
>ERZ778019.1678-NODE-1678-length-27225-cov-14.035664_pt1 | contig 27225 bp, 28 predicted proteins | sample MGYA00375749_ERZ778019 | MGnify/ENA primary metagenome ERZ778019 (study PRJEB29350, sample SAMN05389821) | bioreactor metagenome | isolation source: Ammonium sulfate bioreactor | place: South Africa: University of Cape Town | collected 2014-03-17 ... | reverse complement strand
TTGGATTGTATGTGCATCATTCCGATTTTCTCTCTTTTGTAGAAAATGAACCGAGTGTGTTGATAGCTTTGAGGCAATAATTAATTGAAATGCTCGGTAGATGCGCGTGTGTATATAAAGAAGAAAGATTGGGTGCCCCCAAAAGAGATGTAACAAAAGCTCATTCATCTATGCTCTTTTTTATAGTAGCACTTATCTATTATTGAAGACACACGGGTTAACAGAGAGAAATCAAAAGCACATCTATCTTCTTTTTTTTTCTTGATCTTACACAATTGTTTTCATTTGCTTGCAATAGAAACGATTTCTAAACGTTTATACGCAAAACAATAATCTATTGAAAGTAGATCAAGGCAAATAGAAGAACAAAAAGAGAAAGAATTAATCAGAATAATAATAAAAATAATAATAATAAAACTACAGCAGAAGACAAGAGACAGAGAGAGAAAAAGAAAGAAAAACGAGAACGTTGACCATCTGTATTGAATAGACATCCATCTATATTGATTATTATTTATTCATAAGGTAATTAGGGAAAGAAAGAAAAAGATTGATTATTTAAAATTCTTTCTCATTATTAATATCGAACGAGATACATAGGACAAAAAAAATGCAAGAAAAGAGAAATTCTTTTGTTGATATTCGATGGCATATCAACATCTAAACATTATTTCAGTTGATTAGATCGGAAAATAATTATCAAGCTGAAGGTTACGACGACGACGAACAATCTAATATGTCTGTTTTCATTCTCTTTTGCCTAAGTAAATTACAATCAGATATTGTGATCGATCTAGCTCGACTGACATTTCTGTTCGTCTTTGTTCTCTTTCTCTCTCTCTCTCTCTATCTATCAGGTTTATATAATATAAAAAAGCGAAGATTTTTCGTCGATTTCTTTTCTATCCATCAAAAAACGTTTATAATCGTGCAGCTGTTGTTTCTGCTTGTATCCTATCCCTTAAGACTAATTTCTTTTCTTTTCCCTACTACAATTTTCTATCGATTAAGGCCAGTCAGTTTTTTTTCTGTGTGTGTGTGCGCGTATGTATGTCTGATGATCAATTTATCGTTTACATTAAAGCAAAAAGAATATATATGTATTCATGTCAGTCTCATGCATACATATATATATATCAACTAATTGCCTTCATAGAAAAAAAAGACACATTAGCTTTGCTCATTTATAAATATGTGAAGATTCTTTCGATTATTGATGGGTTTATATGTGTACGTATACACACGAGATGGATCAACAATTAGTGTGTTTCCATTTTTGATTTGAAAAACAAAAAAAGGAAATGCGTGATGATCAAAAGAACAAAAAAAAAGAAAAGATAGATATGTTATATACAAATTACTCTATTAGACAAATCGAATAGCTCAAAGCAATATCGATTATTTGGTACTAATTGTATTGTTTCGAGGCAGATGGTTGACGAGAAAATAAATGAACATCTTAAAGAAAAGAAAACGCGAGATTTCTTTTCTCTTCTTTGTTTTTTATGGACTACTATTTGATTTTAATTTAAGACGAAAGTGAATGTCCAGCTGCTGTCGATCATTATAATCAGCTTTCGAAACAAAAAAGAAAATCTCTTTTTTATAGATCGATCAGTCTTATCCAATATGTAAGACATACGCATATTAAAAAAATGAGAAGCACGATGAACTCGTTTTCTTCTTCTTCTTCTCCTCTTATCAATAACGAAGTTAAATTGAGCATAAAGCCGGTCGATTACTTGTGTATATGATGTATATAGTTGAAAAAAGATATTAGCTTCATCGATCACAATTATAAATTTCAATGAAGTTAGCTTTTTCTCTTTTTTTTTTTGATTCTTAATAGAGATAAATAAACAAATGTTAAGTTGAATCTATATATACGCTCGATTAGATTGATTCCTCCTTCATCGGAGACGAGAGATGCAAATTATTAATGAATTTCCTGTTGTGTTCTAGTGAATTAGACTAATCGAAAACGATGATTTTCTCTATTCTAGCTTTATGAATTATCCGATGAACCAAAACGAAAAGAATTTCTTGATGATCTATTTGCATTCATGCAAAAACGTGGTGAGTATAGAAGAAAAAAAACGAGAAATTTCCATATAATTATCATTCTTTTATTCACTGAAAAGGTACTCCGGTTAATCGAATACCAATCATGGCTAAACACGTACTTGATTTATGTAAGCAAAACGAAATTGATTGGCAATTTTCTTTTTTTTCGAACACATGAAATGTTTATTTCAGACGAATTATTTCGTTTGGTTGTCAGCAAAGGTGGTCTCGTTGAAGTCATAAACAAAAAATTATGGCGAGAAGTCACCAAAGGTCTCAATCTACCAAGTTCGATCACGAGTGCTGCATTCACTTTACGCACACAGTATGTTTAATAAAATCGAGATATTATTTTTTTCTATTATCTCATTCGTCTAGATACATGAAATATTTATATCCATATGAATGTGAAAAATTACAATTAAGTTCACCAGGTGAATTACAAGCAGCTATTGGTAAGACGAATTGATTTCGATAAGATAAACAACAATAACAACAACTAATCGAACTTAATTGATATTTTAGAAGGAAATCGACGTGAAGGTCGTCGGCCATCGTACGCATTTGAATATTCATCTCCGCCACAGATTATGCCACCGCCTCCACCTCCACCGCCATCGTCATCGGCAGCAGCAGCATCATCATATCTCGCTAGTCCACTTGCACATAGACCATGTAAGAGAGAATATTTCTCGTTCAAAATGAAATCGTTCAATCGATTTGTTTTCAGTAGATCCAAACCATGCAGCTATGGCAGCAGCAGCGGCTTTATCTCATCCATTTTTTCTCGCAGCTGCAGCGGCAGCATCGTCGTCATCGAATGCAGCCGCGGCAGCCGCAGCCGCCGCATCAGTACGTGATGTTAACGAAACATCATCGAATTCATCATCCACAAGTATCATACCTCCACGACTTTCATCATTGGATGATCATTTTCATCTCACATCTTCGTCAACATTAAAACGAAGTCTTTCACCTTCGTTTCTTTCGAAAACAACCGATGATAATAACAAACGATTTGCATCGGCCATGACAAATAATGCAAGTTCATTTACACCACCAGCAACTAATTCACCATCATTATTATCACAAGTCAGTAAATTAAAAATCATCACCAAAGGTAAGTCTTGTTTGTTTATTCGTTTCGATTGTCTAATCAATTTGTTTGTTTTAGAAAATAATTGCGAACAACAAATAAATGAAAAATCAATAAATCTCTCGTTTGAACTGAATGGTATTGCTTATCAGGGTACATTATATGCAACAAACAATACCGGTAGCAAAGATTAAACGCTCTGACAATATTCTATGTGTGTGCTTTTGACATATTTTTTTTTCAATAATTCATTTTTTCTTCTTCTTCTATTGTCTTATATTTCGTTTCGTTTTTTTCTTTTTTTTTCTCTCTCTCTTTTTTGTATTGACAATAACTCAAATAAAATATCTTTTCTTTGTGCATAGAATTTAAATATGAAGAAAAAAAACTTTAATTCGTTTCGAATAAGCACACTGAGTAGCGACATCATACGGGCATCGGTAGGTCTTTCGACGAATACCGATTCGATTTTACAGTGGGAAAAAGACAACAATGACTCATTTCGAAATGAGAAACTTACATTCGTCTATCATTGAATCTTCGAAGTAAAATGTCAACGAGAAATCGACTGTCGAATTCTTCCGTAGCTAAAAATGGTCATCCGGTATTAGCATTGACAGAAAGTTATGACGAAGAAATAGCTCCATTATTAACAACTATCGATCAAAGTAGATTTTGTTTTAATTCGAAGATTTTTTTTTAAAGAATTTTTCATTTCAAGTTCGAAATCGAGTTGGGGATATCGATAAAACTATTGATCTTCCTGCAATTGTCGTTATTGGTGAGCAGAGTTCTGGCAAAAGTAGTGTTCTCGAAGCATTATCCGGTATTCCATTACCTCGTGGTGGTCAGCATATGACAACGAAATGTCCTCTTGAACTTTGCATGCGTCGTTCATCAACTTGGCATGCAAGTCTCAAATGTTCAGATCGAATCATTCGTGATAATATTTCGTCAACACACGAAATCGGTCAACTTATTATTCAGGAACAAAATCGTTTAACTCACAATCGTGATCAAATCTCCAAACAAGTTCTTCGTCTGAATATCGAAGCACCTTGGCTACCTAATTTAACTCTCATTGACCTACCGGGAATTATTCAAGTGACATCGAGACAACAGGATAGTGACTCGGTGAATGTAATCGAAGAATTGATTCAAGAATATCTCGATCGACCATCGACTATTATCCTAGCTATTATTCAGGCTTGTAATGATATTGAAACGTCAGCAGCTATTAAATATGCGAAAATGTTCGATCCCGAAGGAGAACGAACGAGTAGAGAATTCGTTTTACTTTACTAATAAAAGAAACAATCTTCTTTTCTAGTTGGAGTTTTAACAAAACTCGATCTCGTCGATCGTGGTGCTGAACAAAAACTATTAGAAGTTTTTGACAACAAACGTATTCCATTGAAACTCGGCTATTTAATGGTTAAATGTCGAACACAAGAAGATATTAATAATAATATTGATTTACGTATGTGCGAAAAAAAAGTGATCATTCGAATGAATTTTTCTGCTTTTATTTAGATGAAGCACTACGAAAAGAAGAACAATTCTTTTCGAAATCATCGAAATTTCAAACGGTACCCAATGATCGACGTGGTTGTCCTTCGTTAGCTCGATTTTTAACGCGTGAACTTGTGGGAAGTATCAAACAAGCTCTACCTCGATTAATCTCCGATTTACGAACGAAAATTCATCATGTCGAACAACAATTTCGTCAATTAGGAATCGAAGATTACACACAATTATTATTAACAAACGAAGCTCGTTCGAGATATTTAACTGAGAAATTATTTTCAGCAATGCAACTATTTCGAACGGAAATACACGCTGTCGAAGAAGGTTCACAAGTCAATAATCCTTTGTATTCAAAACGAAATGAATTAAATCAAGAATTTTTCAATAATATGCACAATTGTAAACTTGAGAATACAAGATTAATTCAAGCAATTAAATCTGCTATGATTGCAACGCAAGGACCTGAACCTTCCGACGTAATCAAACTGATTTCGAAATTCATTTTTTTTTGTTTGGAAACTTTTCTTTTACGTTTTAGTACATCCTGTTTCGTGTAACGAAAACTGTTTGTCTCGATTATATCAAAGCAATTCGTTCGCCAATGGATCGATATCTATCAAAAATGCTCGAACGTACTCATAATGTTATTTACAATGTCATCAATAAAGTCTTTTCAATCCGTCCAAATCTACTCGCACAAATTCGTTCGATGCATGAAACGATTGAAAAACAATTGAAAATCGAATGTCAACGAGAATTAGATTTAATCCTCGAAATGGAACAATCGTTTGTCTATGCTGATAATCCGTTGTATCAAGAAACATTAAAACGAATGAAAAAAACCTACAGACAAAATTCAAATGAAATAACAACAGTTTTGCATTCATCTCGACTTCCATTGTCAGCGAACAATGGAACAACGAATACAATCACAACTTTAAAACGAACGAGCGGTGCATTAAGTGAAGATAACGACGACGATGACGAACGCAGTGAAACATACAATCCACCAACGAAAATCTCGCGTCCAAATCATTCGACAAACAATCGATTTGGAACTTGTAAATATCGATTTCTGTTTTTCTCTACTGATTTTCTGTTGTTATAGTGTTCAGTAGTGCGTGGTTTTCGACTCGACAGGATACTCAAGAAACAGTCACTCCTCAGAATAACGGTTAGTTGAGATGCGTGCGTGACTTTCTCTCTCAACTTTTTGATTCCCAAATTGTTATTCGACTTTATTTTAGACAATCGTCCGGCAATTTTACCTCCGAATGACAATCAAACGAATGAGGAAATTCTCGAATATAAAATTCGAATTCTTACAATGCAAGATATTATTTGTCAACGAATTGTTTTAACATTTCCTCAACGTATTGAACATCAACTTGTGCGAAAACAATTCTCACAACTTGATCTTCAATCATCGATATTGAGTAGTACAAGTTTAGAACAACTCGATCATCTTATGGCGCAAGATCCCGAAACTGAACGTCAACAAAATGAATTAATTAGTAAACAGAAATTATACAACGAAACTATTCGAGATCTGCAAAATCTCGGTCAATAATGTTTTTTTATTATTATTTAAACAATAAACTAGAGAATTCATTTTTTCATGTTTCTATATGAACAACTGCAAGTGTGTCTATTGACATTTTTTTCGATTTTGCGCTGAGAGTATTGATTCGTTGCAATGGTAACTGTTGACTTTGCTCAAGAACTCCATGTGCAACATTATCCAAGCCACGAACTTGATCGATTCGATTGATTCGAATGCCGATTGTCCATTGTAGAAATATCAATAAAATCGATGTGCATACGGCAGCATAAGCACATGTAACTAATATTCCGAGAAGTTGATACCAAAGTTGTATTGGTCGACCATAGAATGCCCCATTGGGAATATTCCTATTGACATCATTTTGACTGAATAAACCAGTTAAAAGTGCACCAGTAATGCCACCGAGACCATGACAACTGAACACATCGAGCGTGTCGTCGATATGAAAGAAATGCTTTTTACCAGTAAGAAATAGATGAATGACTAAACCACCGATTGAGCCAATTAATAATGCATAACCCGTGTGAACACAACCTGCACCGGGTGTAATAACAACTAAGCCGACGACTGTTGCTGAACAAAGACCTGGAATCGAAACGAAACCTATGCTTTGTCCTCGTGATTTGCCAATAATAAGATCAATCATAATCCAAACAGTCATACTAGCTGCTGCAGCGACATTTGTATTCACAATTGCTAATGAAGCAATGCCTAAAACAGCAAACTATCGATCGAAAGAATCAATTCAATTCAAAACAAACCATCAGCAGCATATGCTGAACCACCATTAAATCCCATCCAACCAATCCAAAGTAAGCCAGTACCAAGAATCGTAAATGGTAGATTTGTTTGTCCTGCTGTCGTCACATCTGGATCGAAATGAGCGCGTGAACCAAGAATAATCGCTGCAACTAATCCAGATATTCCACTTGCAGCATGTACAACTAATCCACCACTAAAATCAACAGTGCCCATTCGACGAAGCCAACCATTATAATAGAAAATCCATCGTGTCAACGGATCGTAACAAATTGTCGACCAAAGAACAATGAAAATCATATATGGAATCAACTTCATACGACCAACAACAGCTCCACTAATCAATGCTGGAGTGATAACTGCAAGTGAACAATGAAAAGCGGCATAAGATAACGATGATACCAATGGTGCATTTGTTAAATCAATATTCTCGCCGTAAGCAGCAACGAAACTTGCTCTTCGTTCGAGAGAATAATCAAATGAACCAATAAAATCATTGCCCGGTGAAAACGCAAATGAATGACCAAACAGATACCATTGAACAGTTATGAGAGCCATGCAAACAATAGATAAAAATAACTGATTAAAGAAATTTTTATTCTCAACTAAACCACCATAAAAACAAGCAAGTGCAGGAGTCATCAAATAGACTAGACCTGTTGATGTCATCAACTAAAAACAAATAGCAAATATGTATGTGTCGATTTCGAATCAATCAATTTCGATTTACCCATGCGTTGTCACTATGTTCAAACGTACTACTGTTCTTCATCTTAAGGTTCTCAAAAATGTTCCTGAAAAGCTGACGATTAAAACTTGATTAGATTCTTTTTATGGTTTTATCAGGAAATTAAATATTAATTGTCAGATCATTCTGCTTTTTAATCTATTGATCTAGTTTTTTTCCCACGTAAAATGTAAATAAATATCTGAAAATGTTTATGAAAAAAACAAATCTCTCCCGTTTGTTGATCGACGAGATATTTCAATATTTAGTTAATAAATGATAAGTGTCGATCGATTTTGACAATTTGTAATACTCGTTCTTTTTCGAATCGAATAGCAAACATTAATTTTTGACGAAAAAAACAAAGTAACGAAGGAAAAGAAAAAAAATATCATGAGAAAGACAAAAAAAGTACCGTTCGATTAGCATAGATACACAAAAAAAATTAAGAAATACAGCCCCTCACGGTTCTACTACTTCATATACCTTTAAGGTTTCATTTCCGATTTGCACTACACAATAACAAAAATTGCTTTCTATTGTTTGTCACGTTATTTGAAGATTTTTTTCTTCTTCATACTCTTGTTTCTTTTCCCTGATGTAAGTAGTTAATTGATGGACAACTCTCAATGTTGAAAGTTGAATATTTTTCTCTCCCGCAAGAAAATTTAAATAAACAAATCATCACATCGAATGAAGCAAAAAAACATCTACATGATGTTCGTATTCGTCGACAAGAACAATTGGAATTAATTATTAATGAATGTGAACGTTTACGGCATGTTCATAAGCGCATTTTTAATTGTCAATTTGAACAAAATTCTCCACAAAAACCAACAACTAATCATCAAATAAATTTTGTGACAAACGAATCACCTTTATTAACTAAAAGATATATTATACCTCGACTAGAATACGCTTCGATTATCTATCGACAAGTAACACCAACGTTCGAACTTGATCAATCAATTAAAACAGAAAGTCAATCACCATTAATCAAAGATCTAATCGAAAATTTACCTAATTCTCCATTGATAAATTCAAGTTGTCAGTTCGAAAGGTATTTTCAATGAAATTAAATCATTCGTCCATCAACAATCTTTGTTTTTCAGACCACAATCACAATCATCATCCATAAGAAAAAGTCAATTCAAATGTCCGAGTATTTCCCCGGTACCTTCTTTAAACAAACAAACGAATCGAGTCTATGAAAAATGGCCTGATTACGATCACATCAGTCAAATCGTTGGCTATCGTATCGAACCACCGCCACCCCTAAAACCTGTATTGTCAAATTCATTAGCATCTCGTCCATCGCAATCGAATAGTCAACGAAAATCAAATAAATCTACTGGTTTTTCTAATGCTTCGAAACAAATCAAAACTGCTCTCGGTTTAAGTGCATCGCCTGCTCGTCGACGATCATCGAAACTTCAGTCAATTTCTCAGCTCGATCTCGCTCCAGTCATTATCGATCCGCCCAAACCTTTACAAATCATTCCACCGAAAGAAATCAAACCTCGACTACCAACTTATCTCTGTCCATCATCAGCCAATTATTCTCATCGAGTTCAAACTCGTCAATGGTTAATCAAAAACAATTTCTCATCGAGTGCATGTCGAGCACGACCTCTTATCTAAACCGAAAATCACTTTCTTTTCTGTTTCGTAATCATATACTGTTTATTTAGCCAAATATACACAAATATAACACTGTCACATGAAGAAGAAAACAAAATGTTCAATCGAGGAATAGAGTTCGGAAAGAAAAAGACACCGACAAAATGAGGAAAAAAATATATGTGTTTGAGTTTATATATGTACGAATATATATATATATATATATAAATTATTGCACAGAATAAAATCTCGAATGTTCGGAACTTAAATTAACATGGTAACAAGTTTTCGTGGAGTTATTGGAATTGATGAGGGCGAAAGATTTTCATATGGACATAAATGATCCGATTCCTGTAATACAAAAAACAAGGTTATCAGTAAAAGATTTTGAAAATTTCTCTCTCTTTTTACCTGCCAAAAGAGACATTTACATAATTGACATTGATGAATCATTTCCGCATAGACTTCTCGAAGTCCGTACTGTCGTTTCAATCGAAAATATGCATGTTTCCAATCGATATCATTAACATCGACATCTTTTTCCTGTCGTCGAATTAATCGAAGAATTTTCTCTCCTAATTTCGTATCGTTACTATTTTGTGCATCACCACCGAAATGATAAACACATAATTGTCTCCAAATAAGTAATTCTTGTGATACTCGATAGAAATTCGAATTAATCAGACCAACATTTACTAGATCTGCACCATTATCTAAACGTTTCAACACTTCACGTTGCATTTCAACGGGCAACAAATCGAATGTTAATTTATTATTTTGATCTTCATCTTTTTCATCAACAAGATTAGCTTGAACTTGTTTTATTGTCTCTTGCATTCGTGTTAACATTTCAATATGCCGTTGCCACAATAAACTCGAACCAATATAATAATAAAATGGATATGCTGATTGAATGGAATTATGAAATTGTGTAATGATACGTTGCATCAAGGATATGTTATCTCCAGTTTTAAGAACTAGAACAAACGAACACAAGGTATACATGTCGAATATTAATTCGTTGCATCACACAAACCCATGTCAATCATTCGGCCGATAACTTGAAACAGCGAACGTTGAGCATTACCACTTAATTCACCAAGTTTTTCTTTGAATAAAATTTGTACAACCTTGAATATGACGTTGAGAGGTTGATGTGTTAAATTTTGATTTTCTTACTTTTACTATGTAATTAAAACGACGAATGTTACTAACAGAATCAGCTATTTCAAGTGCATTGAATATATCGGATAGGCTTGAATTCGTATTGATTGACTAGAATAGAAAATAAAGGAGAATATTACATATGAAAAAAGAAGCCAATTGAGATTGATTAATGTACAGAGCTCGATAATGAAAGTCGTCGAGATTGTTCCCATGAGCCAATCTCTGTTTTAAACCATTGTTCACCACTTGAACGCCAATCTCGTCCGATAAATGGCATATTGCGAATCTGGTTTGGTTTCCTATCAAATCCGATTCTAGAATATCGATTCGAACGAAAGGATAAACAAATAACTGATTAGATCTGATCTAGTCGTAATATTAATGATCAAAACAAAACAATAGAATGTGATCAGACGACAACGACAAAAACGTTTGATTTTGAAATGAAGGTCGAACGAAATCAAACCTGTTCTTCTTCTCTCTCTCTCTGTGTTTGTCGTTTAATGTGTGTATGTTATGTATCTATGTATGTATGGGTTTAAATAAGAGCTCAAAAGAGAAATGTGCAGAAAGAAGACGAATAAATGAAAAGAACACGGATTGTCTTTAGACTCGCGAGCTTCACTCGTGCTTTCGTACATATAATCGACGTCATTCGTACGTACATAAAGCAGGAGAAAGAGCGAGCAAAAAAAAGATTAACAATAATCATAAGTATAATAGTAAAAGAATAGAACGAAGGCGAAAAAAAAAACGAAACTATTCTGTTTCATATTGTAAAATAATTGTTCTTTCGTAAAAATGATCTTCGATTACTGGCGAGTAACATTGCAGAGCTAACAGAAGTTCGAATGATGATTATGTTTGGATTGAAGTTTAGCATTGACGGAGCTGTTTATCGATTGTTATAGACGAAAAAACCGCAGCTTGTATTCAAGGACGTTCTCTCGTTTTTTTTTCTCCTCGTCTTCTTTTTCTTCTTCGATGTATTCCGTTAACGACTAAAGGAAAAGAAAGTCTGACGCATCGAGGCAACGGAGATCACGCGCACATTTTTTTTCACTATACTACATCAGTAACAGACCTCGTGAACGACGACTAGCATATCGAATAAGCTCAAAGCTAGAGAAGAGAACGAGAAAGAAAAGAAGGGGGGATCTCACTACACATTCGCTCACGAGCCGATTCTCTGATGCGACTAACATTTTTTTTCTTCTTCACACTATACAACCTCATCCAAAGTCTGGAGGTGAACAAGCGAACGCGAAGAAGAAGAAAATGAAGAGAAATAGAGAAGCGTACGAACAGAAAGAGAAAAAAAAGAGAACTAAAGAGAGGACCCACATGCCAATAGTTGATGTGTTAACAGCAATCATATGACAACGTTGCTTTTGAACCTTGACATCAGATTTACTATAAGAACTAGATTTTTGTATTTTGTAAACATCATGAAATAAAACCATAAAAGTTTATTATCGATAAAAAAAACCCTTCATTTCAATCGTTGTTGTTGCTCATACGTGGGATAATCGATGTATCCTTTTTCTCCCGCGTCGTACAATGTTTTGAAATCTAAATTTTGGTTCAGTGGTTCATTTCTGATCAAACGTTCGGCTAAATCCGGATTCGAAATGTACGATCGACCAAATACAACCGCATCGGCTAAACCAGAATCTAAGATTTTCGCACCTTCTTCAGGACTATAATCTGTATTTACGAAGAGAGCTGTATGTTGTAAATTGATCAATTGTCTCCATTGAAAAATGTCGACTTCTCGTCCACGTTTCACTGGATCACTAAGTGCCCAATATCGTGCTAATTGAATATAAGCAATACGTCGTTTGCTAAGTTCTTTGATCAAATGTCCAAATGTTTCACTTGTATCTTTTTCGTTCATGCCCATATCATTGTATCCGCCACCTGGTGATAATTTAATACCAACACGATCATTACCGTAAACACTACTAAGTTCATCTATAATTCGTAATGGAAATCGACAACGATTTTGAACGGAACCACCCCATTGATCAGTTCGATGATTGGATGTGTTATCAAGAAATTGATGTGATAGATAACCGTTTGCACCATGCAGTTCGACACCATCAAAACCGGCTACTTTTGCATTTTGCGCTGCTCGTTTGTACAAAGCGATGTAATGTTCAGGATCTTTGATGGCTTCCGGAGTTACATAACCAGGTGATCCTTCAAGTTCTCGAAATTTACCACCTTTGGCGGTAAGAGCCGATGGTCCAACATTAGGTCGACCGTTTTGTAAAAGTGGATGAGCAACTCGTCCGATATGCCATAATTGAGCATAGATTAAACTATTATGTGCATGAACACTATCGACAATTTTCTTCCAACCAGCAACTTGTTCATCCGTATAGATACCAGCTAAAATTCATTTCAGATTAGAATTATAATGAGCAAATGCACATCGAAGAAACTTACGTGCTTGATTCCATTCAGTTCCTTGTTGTTCAATAAGTGTAGCTTCGGTAAGAATAAGACCAGCACTAGCTCGCTGTGTGTAATATTGTAAATGAAGTGGACCAGGAATTTGACCTCGACTTCGGGTCAACGATGCCATAATGACACGATTTTTTAATAATAATGATCCGAGTTTTAAAGGAGTTGCGTACGACGGCATGCTATATTTGTAAATGAAATAATGACGATGCGTTTTTTTCTTGTCCTGGATAGCGACATGTGCGTATAAAATTTGTTTATTTTTTCGTCATTCCTTTCGCAACTATTTCAAAATTGTCAATTCTCTTCACATAAAATCATATTTTGAATGTTCGCTCTCACTCTCAAGAAATTCGTCAAATCAAGTGATATATGCGTAAGCTTTATTTCAAATACAATGTCTATGACAACTAAAAAAAGATATTTACGCTTGTTGTTTTTGTTGTTCATATGTTGGATAGTCTGTATAACCAGCTGCACTACCTCCATATAATGTCATAAAGTTTAGCGCAGAATTTAATTCTTGTTTTTTGGCTAAACGTTCAGCAAGATCTGGATTCGAAATGTACGATCGACCAAATACAACTGCATCTGCTAAGCCAGATTCTAGGACTTTTGCACCTTCTTCAGCATTATAATTTGTATTCACAAAAAGCGCTGTATGTTTTCGATCGATTAAATTACTCCATTGAAATATATCAACAGGAGTACCACGTTTCACTGGATCACCTAAGTCCCAATAACGTGCTAATTGAATGTAAGCGATTTTTCGTTTGCTTAGTTCTTTGATCAAATATCCAAATGTTTCACTTGTATCTTTTTCGTTCATGCCCATATCATTGTATCCACCACCTGGTGATAATTTAATTCCAACACGATCATTACCGTAAACATTGCTAAGTTCATCAATAACTCGTAAAGTAAAGCGACAACGGTTTTCAGCAGAACCACCCCATTGATCAGTTCGATGATTGGATGTGTTATCAAGAAATTGATGTGATAGATAACCGTTTGCACCATGCAGTTCGACACCATCAAAACCGGCTACTTTTGCATTTTGCGCTGCTCGTTTGTACAAAGCGATGTAATGTTCAGGATCTTTGATGGCTTCCGGAGTTACATAACCAGGTGATCCTTCAAGTTCTCGAAATTTACCACCTTTGGCGGTAAGAGCCGATGGTCCAACATTAGGTCGACCGTTTTGTAAAAGTGGATGAGCAACTCGTCCGATATGCCATAATTGAGCATAGATTAAACTATTATGTGCATGAACACTATCGACAATTTTCTTCCAACCAGCAACTTGTTCATCCGTATAGATACCAGCTAAAATTCATTTCAGATTAGAATTATAATGAGCAAATGCACATCGAAGAAACTTACGTGCTTGACTCCATTCAGATCCTAGTTCTTCAATAAATGTACCTTCGGTAAGAATAAGACCGGCACCAGCTCGCTGTGTGTAATATTCAACTTGAAGTTCCGCTGGAACTAGATTTCTATTACGTGTCAACGATGCCATAATGACACGATTTTTTAATAATAATGATCCAAGTTTTAAAGGCGTTGAATACGATGTCATTTTATTTATCTCGTTGCGGTACAGCAATGCCAAACGTGTTTATATACCTTTGGCAGCACATATTATTTTTTGCTTCGTCACGATTTCTTTGCATACGTCTATTATACGACGTCATGCTGTATGAGCATTTTACCTCTATGTATGTGGTAAACATCGCAACAATCGACGTGTTTGTTATTTTAGATCGATTTTCAATGGTGTAGCGTATGTTGTTATGAGAAAAACTCTCTATTCATTTCGTGCACTTTCTAGGTACATAAATAGATTAAAATAGAAGTATGACACATTTTTGGAAAACAATTTTATTGAGAAACTTAATAACAAATGCTAAGATTAAAAGATATTGTTCGTAATACCACCGAAAATGATTAATAGAAGAGAAAACGAGAGAGGTTTTAGATCCTATTAGTGATTTCTGTATGAATCTATCTGGTTTGATTAGTTTGTAGAGATGATTGTGCTGAACGTTGTTTATATTGTTCAATATAGATGGGTCGATAGATCAAATAGAGAAATTGTCGAAGACCATTATGAAATTGAAGTGGTTGATCGATATAACAAGCATGTGACGCATTTTTAATCGTTAATATTTCACTTGATGGAATCTGTTTCAAAGTATCGATAGCTGATTGAAATTTCGTATCGTTTTCACCATGAACAATCAATGTTGGCACCTTGAAAAGATGCTTTTAGCTTTGAAAACAATTGTCAATAACTTACATTCACTAGTTTATAATCATTTGCATTGAATTTATTCGTATCAACTGGCGCAATTGGTACAAACCCGCGTATTAATTGAGATTTTGTTTTCATTTGAATGACATAGGGTAGAGAAAATCGACCACTCATCGAAGGACTAATCAAAACGAAATTTGACAAACGAAGTGTACGAATAAGTCGATTCATCCAAAGTACAGTTGCACTCTCTTGAACTACAGGCAGAGAACTATTTCCATAACCTAAAGAAATTTATCTACGACGAATTCAATCAAGACATTTTCATACCAGGCAAATCAATAGCATATGCACGATAACCCCAACTAGCTAAATACTGCAATGTACCTAAAAATCAACAAATTCATAGGATAGATAAAGAAGAGATTCGTATACCAATTTTTTGCCATGTTTCTGAAGAAAATGCTTGTCCATGAAGTAACAATATTGGAAAACTATTTTCGCCAGCTTCACGAACGAGAACATGTTGATCCTATTGGCATGCAAAACACTCAGATTTATTACGAAATCGTACTCGAAAGCACTCGAATGAAGCAGTAGAAAATATTACTCTTGTCTCATACCTGTTCATGACTTAGCGAAATCGTATAAGTTCGCACACGAACTTTCGATAGGTCAATCGTTTCGTCATTGGCATCGATTAATGTTGGTTTACTATTTGATTTTACATCGGCTTTGATTCGAATCAACGTATCACCATCACGATTCGTTACAACATAATCATGTTTATCATCGACAAATTCATAATTATCAAAATTTCGATTGAATGATGTAAAATTAAGTAAGACAACAATGACACCACATATGAGAATGCCCGAAACGATAAATTTCGAAAACGGCGATCGCATTAACATCTCTTTTTGCTCTAGAAAGAAAAACATGATAATAGAGCAAAGTTCTTATCTTTTTTTCTTTCGTTTTTCTTTTAATATTGACTTAATATATCTAAAAAAAATGGGGAGAAGACGCGTTCGTCTTCAGTAAAGAGAAAGCGAATCAAACTATGAGTAGTAAATGTGCCCTCTGCGAACGTGCGTTTGTTAAAGGTGACAAAAAATCGAAATACAACAATCTCGAATATCATCAAGATTGTTTCCGTTGTTCAACATGCCACGAACCGATCAAGAAAGGTTTCTACAATTTGGGTAATAATGAATATCGTTGTTCGGATTGTCAAAAGAAACTCGACGTTATGGTTAAATGTAGTCGATGTTCGAAACCGATTGAAGACGGTTCGTATATTGAATACAAAAGTCAACCTATTCATGCAAATTGTTTTATCTGTCGTTCGTGTTCAGAACCGTTGGGTAATATGCTTTATGTTGAGCATGATGATCAACCCTATTGCGTTCCATGTCATATGAATAAATTTGCACAATCATGTGCCGTTTGCGGACGACCATTTCCACCTGGCACATCAACACGAAAATGCGAGAATCAATTTTTTCATATCGAATGTTTTCGATGTTTTCGATGTGGTAAAGTGATATTGACAAGAAACTATTTGATTAATGAAGATCAACAACGTCTGTGCGAAATGTGCAGTTGAAAAAGCAAAGATAGTTGGTTATTCAATTAATAGAATTAATGATCATACATAGACCTGTCGATTTTATTATTATTTTTTTCTCTTTTTCTGCTCTGTGTGTGTGTGTGTTCTTTCAAATAAAATAAAAGACAAGAGAAAAAAAGAAAGAACGAAAGAAAAAAGAATTTGGTCGTTGCCATGTCATACAAAGAAAAAGAAGTTCTCTTTCTCTCATCTATTTCTTTCACTTTCATTTCTACATCGTCGTAGTAGAATTTCAGCTCGAACCAAAAGTGTCGCGTTTCGTTATGACTGAAAGTATTCACTCAGCACGAAGCATTGGTCAATCGTCGACATCTGTTTCGATTGAAGCACTTGAAGAAATTGTTCGTAATTGTCAGCGTAATGAAGATCGTTTGCACGAACTTGAACGTCATACGCGGCATGAACGAAGAAAAGCGGAACAACTTTTACGTGAAACCTACCGAACAATGCAAGAGCCAAATAGCGAAACGACAAGTCTTATTGATAATCTAACTGCAACAGATAACAGTCAAGATGATAGATTAACAACGAATTATAAACAATCATCGAAAGAATTTTTCGTTCGACTCGATGATGAAGAGGAAAATGAAAATGAAAATGAAAATCTTCATCAACGGCAGAGTAACCATACTAATAATAATAAATCTCAAAGGCAAGATAAACATTTACTTGAGAGAGTTGAAAAATTACTCGCTGGCGATGGAACAACAACAACCGCATCGAGCGATGTTATGTCATCGCAGGAACGGCAAAAAAAAATCGAAGAAAAATCAACATCAACGGTTGATGATGATCTCGATGAGAAATCATTAGACATTCATCAGAAAACTCTGCCTGAACCTCGACAATTACCATCGGCATGTTCAATTGAAAATGAACTGGCAACTGTTGATCGTTTACTAATCGAACGCACGCCAGTCAACAAACAGCAACCTCGCAAAAGTAATTTACATGCTAATCAAGCAAATCCCACGAAAACCAAATTCGATTACAATGAAGAGAAAAAATATTTGTACGACGAACGCGATCGACAATTCTACGAACGTTTAAATAATTATGTCGAAACAGGACGATTTGTTTCGCCTGAACTCGATAAACAAATGGCAGACGACGAAATCTATCAAGCCAAACCTCGACAACCACCGAAAATGAGCTCGAAAGACGATGAATTAGCTGATCTAGCACGACGATGTGAAGATCTACTTTCACGTTTGCATACTCAACGAACTCGAGCTGAAATATTAGAAAATTCGACTCATCAATACGATTACTATCGACGAGCAACTCCACCGAGTTCGTCATCATTCGAATCTCAATCGAATTATCATCATCATCATCATCGTCATCGATCTCTGTCTCCATCACCATCTCCTCCTCCGCATCCACCGCCAATGTCTCTTCAAGAATCTCTCGAACTTCTTCGTCCTGAATTTATCTCTCGTTCACGACAACGTGCACGACGCGTACGTCTTCTACGTGAAGAACGCGAACATAACACCGAAATTGAACGTGAACGTGAACGAATGCTTCTCTTCTCTTGCTCAACCTGTTGTACGCATCCATCTAAACGTACAATTTCATCAGCACCTTCACGACCAACGACGACTCAGCGAAACATTTCATTTATTGTTCCATATGAACAATCGAAACCATCTCGAGTGCTTTTATCCTATCGACAAATGAAACAAGAAACAAAGAAAAAATACGAACAACTACCTGAAGTTAAAGATCGTCGATTACAAAATCAAATGGATGAAATTCGTCGACGAAACGTCCTACGTGCTAAAGTCTTTCGTACACGTCTTCGACAGCATGTTGCTCGACATGGTCGAACAAACATCAACGAATCCTTAACAATGATCGATACATAGAAAATGATAATTATGAAACTAGTTGAGAATATTTTTTAATGAAAAAAATTTATTTCTGTGTGTGTGGGATAGTTTTATTGTATTGTTTTCTTTTTTCTCTCTTTAAAATACGATTGAAGATAAACTAAGGTCACTATGTCACTTCGACATTCGAAATCAATTGCACTGGAATGATCTAACGAATAAGATTGATTGTGAATGATCGCGGTGTCATCTGTTAATAAAAAAATTCCTGACATCCACAAGCAAAAGAAAAGTAACTAACAGTCGCGAAGAATCTATCTGTCTTCAATAGGATATGGAGGCGACAGAAAGAAAAAGAGAAAATTCCGTAATCGTTGCTCGTTACTAACGAGGAGAGAAAAAAAGAAAACCTTCTATTTAAATGCAGGAAAACAAGCAAATCAGTGTGCTTAACTTTCTTTTTCCCTCCAGTCGACAAGCAAACAAGAAGAAACGCAATGGAATTGTTTCGACAACGGCTATTAGAAAGTTCGACAAAACAATCGGATTTAATTGAAATCTTTTCTGCTATTGATCGAGGTAAACAATTAACTTGTTCACAATCCTATTACACGTCGAAAATGAATCTAATTTAGATCATTCAGGTCGAATAACGTTCGAAGAATTTCGTGCAACAATCAAAGCACTCAAACTTGGCTTGAAAAGTGACGATGATATCAAACTTCTCTTTCGACAATTCGATACGACGCATAATGGTCAAATTGATTTGGACGAATTCTTAAAACAATTACGACCGCCGATGAATGCACGCCGAGAGAAAGCTGTTACGAACCTGTTTAATTCGATGGATGTAAATAAAGACGGTGAATTAACAATCAGTGATCTTAAAACAAAATATGCAAATCAAATAAACGATAAAAAGAAAAATATCGATCAGGTAGAAGAAAACACGCGATTCGACGAGAATATTTTATGGTTCTTCTTTTTAGACTCTGACAAATTTTCTCAACAAATTCGATACTCGAGGACAAGAAGATGGAATTATTAATAAAGATGAATTCTTTGGTTTTTGTTCGATGTTAAGTGCAACAGTTAAAGATGATATCTATTTCGAACATGTCCTACGAACATTATTCGATATTCGTTTTTAAACCAAAAAGAAAAAGAGAAAAACAGGAAACAAATTTTTTTTTCTTATCATGTCCGTAGTTTTTATTCTTTCACAAAAGACAAATAGCAGTTTTGCATTTTGAATAGGAATCGTTCAACAAAAGAATATATCAGATCGAACAAAAAAATAATAATATCATCGCATGAATATAAATTGACACAAAACTTGTTCTAGTTTCAAAACAAACAAACAAACAAACAAACGAACAGGAAGAGAGACAAAAATAGATCCAAATGATCGGGATATACTCTAACAAAACTAATCTTCGTGTTGAATACGTGTTACTTTATTAGCACGGGTCTTTTTCAAGGCTTGTGTACGTAATTTGAATGCAGCTTTATTTGCCATTTGCTTTAAAAAAGAAAACAAAGAAATCAATTTACTTTTTAAAAAAAAGCAATCGGAAATGTCAACAAACTCGTTCAAACCGATTGCCTTTTGCTTTGTGACCTTCTTCAACTTCAACATCTTCCAAATTAAATATCGAACGAAGTAAACCATTGTCTTTTAAATGCACGTTCATGCCAGTGCCTAACAAACTACTAAAACCATAATAGTAGAATCTTCCTGTCCACGATGTTATCTCTAAAACTTCACGACCGAATTTAATCGTGAGTTCCGGTGCTGTACCGTCCTGCAATAGATTCGATTTTTAATCTGCTTATTTTTCGTTTTGTTTTTTTTTTGTTACTTCGAATGAACTACAAATTTCTCGAAATGTAGAACGTTGAAGACGTTTCTCTTTCTTGCCTTTGTATTTCACGCTTTCATTGGCTTTTTTATCTAATAGAACCAGTAATGATTCAGGTGGCTCGGCAAAGATCTTCAAAATGCAAACGAATATCTCTTTTCCTATCCAATCGAATTCGTCGACTTACACTGTTAATTTCTCGAGCTACTTCATACAGAACAGCGATGGTTTCTCCGGCTTGATTTCGTAGGTCAGCATCGTTCGATTCGATTAGACTTGGGATCTTCTCAGGTGCATAACTGTACAAACACAATCAATTCAAAACAAAAAAGCAATCTCCTTTCAAATTTGTTTTTACAGTCGAATTAAATCATGAGCATAGTTATTTGGCATTGTTGAAAACAACAAAGTCCACGAAAATAAAGCAGCTGTATGCAATTCTTGTTGTTCGTGTGTCACGGCTGTTATTGAGCCATCAGTCGATGGATAGGATTGAGCAAAAACGGATTCCAACGCTTTCATTAAATCAACTGTAGCCTAAATATAACATTTTTAGTATTTAGAAGTTTGTTTTTTTCGACATACGGGTATTTCTTCACCGGCAATGAAACAAATGAAACCAAGCGCTTGAGCACACTGAAAACGAGAAGAAACTCGAAAGAATGCATTCGATTGAAGTTGAAATTGACATACGCTTGTTCGTAATACAGCCGGTTGAGAATCATCTCTAACAATTGGCAAAAATGCATCACGAAATTTGCCGTAGACTTCATCATCAGGTTCTCCGATTTGTATTAAAAATAGCACTGCAACGATTGTTGCGAGTTTACCTTCGGATTCGTTGCCTTTCTTCACACAACCGATTAAAAGTTCGGTTAAACTTTCACTTCTACGATGAAGAAAAAACAAGAATCGAAAGACTTTAGTTTAGTCGTATTTACCGATTGGCAACTGCATCTGGAAGATATTTTTGAGAAAATAAAACTTGAAGAGTTCGAAGAGCACCTTCACGCGTTTTCAAATCTTTATTTCGAAGTCCTTCAATGGCTGTATCGAATTTTTCTTCGAGATTATCCGTTGAAAAGATAATTTCGTTCGCTGCTGTCGCATTTGCAGCTAAATTTCAAAAAATTCGAATGAGAATTTCGTTTTTTTCTGCGTTGAATTTACCTTCGACTTCATCGTAGATACTCGTTTGATCGGACACATTCGAGCAAACACTCATTGCATCTTCATTCGCTGCTGCTTCTTCGGCAGCAAGAGCACTTGCTCTCGTTGTCGGTCTCGTCGGTGCATTCCGAGCCGAACGATCTAGAACATCTCATCGTTTCGAACATTTGACTTTTTCATTGATTTTATTTTTACTTTTCTTAGTAAATTTAGGCATAACTATATTTCAATTTTAGTTAAACATATCTAGAAGAACAAACCGAAAGAGAATTTAAACTTAGTTGTTGTTTTTTTCTGTTTTATAAAAAGAAAAAAAAAGGGCAAAAGAAAAAAGTGAATCTTGTTTAAACAGTCTATGTATTGTTTTTGTTTCTTGTTTAACGTTTTAAAATAAACGATCCCGTTTGTCCATTGCGAAGTGTGTATCAATTTGAAGTTCACCGAACTCTCGAGGATTATTTAAAATATCTTCGATGGTAATATCTTCATTTGTACCACGTAAAACATCGGCCATTAACCGTGAACTTGGTAAACATGGAAGTCGGCCGAGTTTATTGGCAATTTGCATTTCAGTTTTTAATTTCAATGGTGCTTGAATGCCTAAAACACTTCGCGCCATGTAATGATTGAATGTATCGGTTTTATCGACATGTGTTCGTTCGGATTTTTCGAGAATATGACCTGTTGTTAATGTTGATTTAACTGAGCCTAAACCTTGAAAAAGTTTGTTAGGTAAACCGGTGTAACTGGCTGAATCCATCTATATCAACACAAGAAATGATTTCACTTTCCAAACTTCATCGATGACTCACTTTTTATTTGTGATAATGATTCTTTGAGTTGTTATATGGCTGAATCTGAAAAACAAATGCTCGGCTTAAGAAAATGTATTCTATTCGATCAAACAGAGGATGTAACAACGATGAATGTTGTGTTGAAAACAAGAGCCAATCGGTCTTTATGAGAATTTATTCGCTAGTGACATCTGATTCGCTCGATAGAGGTTGACAGCGAGCAGCGCTTTGTTCTTGTTTCAGAAAAAGTCTTTGTCTGTTGTAATTTCGTTCGAGCTCCTCGAAGAGCTAATTTTATTGAATCATTTCATGTATTTAAATACATTATTTTCACAACACACTAAGACAATACACACACGAGCAAATAACGAGAAGGAAGAAAACAAATAAACAAAAATAGTATAACTACAATATAGATTTGATATATCTATCTTTCGATAAAGACAATCGATTCAACTAAATCTACGTTTAGATAAACAAAACGAGTTAGTAACTCAAGCTCAAGAAGAATTTACATATTTGTGTCTATACAAAATGTACAAACAAGTATCGAAGAATAGACGAATTTGATTATTGAACATAGACGAAAACGAAAAAAATGCAATTTTAGAATAAAAAATAACTTCAATTCGGTTGAATAATGTTTTTATTTCTTTCGGCGTCGTGTTGTCATAGCTGTTGTTGTTGTTGTTCTTGGTGTGTTAACGGGTATAGTTTCGGTTGGTTTTGTATCTAGAAACGAGAGAAAACAAAATCAGTCCGTATAATTAATTCATTAAGTTCGTACTTTGTTGAATAAGTAAAGCAATAAGATCGGCTTTCTTTGCATTTTTCGGAATATTGGCCTTATGTGTGTTTAATCGAGTTTTAAGTTGAGCAACAGTTAGGCTTTCGAGTTTTTGTCGTTCATCATTGTTGGTTTCAACTTTTGGAGCAACTGCAACAGGTTTTGCAATTTCTTCGACTTTCTTTTTCGTGCTTTCAGTTTTATCAACACTTTCCAATCGACGTTTGCTTGTTCGAACAACTGGCGTTGTTGTTGTTTTCAATTGTGAATTTCTCTTTTGATTATTTGTTGATCGACTTCGTGTTCGACTCGGTCGTTCAACCGATTGAGCAATTGGTTTTTCTTGTTTAATCGGTTGTGCCTTTGGTACCGGCGGTGGTAAATCAACTGATTTCGAATTTCGAACTCGTTTGACTGTTGTTTCAACAACAGGTTTTTCTTTAACTTGTTCGATCGTTCGTTTACGAGATGTTCGTTTGCTAGCTGGTGGTACAGGTGGTTTTTCCTTTGATTGACTTCGTTTCGTTGAGTTTTCTTTCGATGGAACTCGCTTAGTTGGTGCAGCCGGTTTTTCCTTTGATGCCGCTCGTTTAGTTGGTTGAGCAACTGCTGGTTTTTCTTTGGATTGGGTTCGTTTAGCTGGTTTTTCTTTAGATTGTGCTCGCTTAGTTGGTGCAGCTGCTGGTTTTTCTTTGGAGTGAGTTCGTTTAGCTGGTTTTTCTTTTGATGGAGCTCGTTTAACTGGTTGAGCAACTTTTGGAGCTGGTGCTTTACGTGTAGTACGTTTGGCTGGAGCAGCGATTTCTTTGGCTTTTTTGGCTTTTGAAGCAACAACTTTCTTCTTTGGTTTAGCAGGAGCTTTTTTAGCTGGAGCTTTTTTAACTTTTTCGACGGGTTGAGGTGCAATTTCGATTGGTGTCGGTTCAATGACGATGTCAGGTTTTAATCCACGAAGAGCTTCTTCGAGCTTTTCTTTTTCTGCTAAACGAGCGTCGGTTGTTGGTGTAAGTTGAAAGCAAACTCGACGTTGTAGATTAACAATGACTTTCGTTTGAAGTGGTGTTATTGGCTTGTCTTCATTGGCAACAATCATCGATGTCGACGGTGTTGTCTGTGGTTCGAGTGTTTGGACACGACGTCGTGTTGAAATATCAATACTCGGTGTTGTTTGAACACCCATTTCAAGTGTACGAGCGATTGTTTGTTGAATTGCTTCATTGGTTTGATTCAAATTAACAATTTCGATTTCTTGTTGTTGAGGAACAATTGTTGAAACTTGTTCTTCTTCACCAATTGAAACGATTTGCAATGATTTACTTCGTGGAGCCGATGGTGTCGATGAATGAAGTGGATTGATGCTTCCACGAGGTGTTGTTTGAGCTGTCGAACGTCGACTTTGACGTGTGTTCGACGGTTGAACAGGCAATGTTTCTTCGAGAATTGGTGTTTCAATGTCTTCAGTTGGATTGGTTAGAAGAACATTTAACATCGATTGCGATGGAATTGCTGGTGATTCTTGAATTACTGATGGTTCAGTATTAGTTCCCGTTTCTTGTGTTAATAAAATGCCTAACATTGATTTCGAAGGTACAGACGGTGAACTTTCAAGTTGTTCCGTTGGAATTATTTCTTCAGTTTGATTATTATCAGTTGTTGGTTGAGTTAAAAGAACATTTAACATTGATTTCGATGCAATCGAATTTGTTTTTCGTTTTGGCGTCTGCGGTTTGGCTTCAGTTGGTTGTGTGAGAAGAACATTTAACATCGATTTCGATGCGACTGAATTCGTTTTTCGTTTGGGTGTTCGAGCTTTTGCTTCAGTTGGTTGTGTGAGAAGAACGTTCAGCATTGATTTCGAGGCAATTGAATTTGTTTTTCGTTTGGGTGTTCGAGCTTTTGGTTCAGTTGGTTGAGTAAGAAGAACTTCGAGCATTGATTGCGAAGGAATTGCTGGTGAATTGGTTGTTTCACGATTCGGTGTTCGAATTGGTGTTGTAACAGGTGTTTCGTTTTCTGTTGGTTGTTGTGTTAAGAGAACATTTAACATCGATTTCGATGTAATCGCTGGTGAATTTCGTGCGGATTTACGAATATTTACTGGAATTTCAGTTGGTTTTGTCAACAAAATGTTTAACATTGAGTTGTTTCCTTCGTCTTCTTGATTTGTATTTTGTTGCATTGGTGTTCCATATGTTGAGTTTAACATCGAACGACCACGAGCTGAAGAACGACGCTTCGGTGTGTCGTATGTATATTCTCGTGAGAGCTCAGGTATCATTGGTTTCGGTGGCGTAACGTTTTGTTCACCTCCGTCAACTTCAGCTACTTCAGCAGTTGGTGGCGTTGACATATTGAGAGTAAGTGATGCAGATTTCTCTTGCTCAACTTCGTCTTCTTCATTAAGAGTGACCATTTCAACAAATTCTGTTTTACCATCATCGACGAAACATTCAGTTGGCGTTGTGGTTTGTTCGTCAGTAGTTGTTGCTTCAGCTGCAGCTTCAGTTGAGATACGACGACAACTCGAACGAAGCATACGAGCTGTCGGTGCCGATGATCGGCCTTTGCTCGGTTGTGCCAATGGCGAATCAGCTTTGACAGGTTGAGAAATTCGACCGCCTTTTCTCGCTTTGAGTAGTGCTCGGAAGGCAACATCAGTGCATGTCGGTGCCCGAATACTCGGCACTGGAACAGGTGCGACAGGAGCAGCTTGAATATTGTTGGTTGATTCATTTGAAAAATCGTTTAATTCAAACGAGAAATTGGTTTCATCGCCACTGCTGTCAGTTAATTTATCTTGATTCATTGTCGATGATGGTTCATCTTGATTGAGTGTTGTCGATGTTTGATCGACTTCCATTGTCGTATTTTCCATGAGAAACGACGGTGGATTGATCGAATTGATGCTTTCGATGGTTGTCAATTCTTGCGATGATGGTAAACTATCGGCACCTGTTTTTGTTGCGATACTCATACGAATTGAAGTCGATGTTGAATTGATGATGTCGGTTGGTGTGACAACAGTCAATGAAAGTGTATCGTGATTGGTTTTTGGTGAATCACGAATTGTACCGCCTGAGCCGAGACCTAAGAGTTGTTCGAGTGCACGAAACGAATCGTCCGATGGAGCGATTGGCTGATTGGTTGAGTTTTCTTTTTCTAATTCTTCTAAACGAGTTTCAAGCGTCATCGATGGTTCAATGGTAAATGTCGATGATTTATGCATAAGTGACGGTTGAGCCGGTAACTCTTCATCGTCTTCAGGTATCGACGGACTTTCGCTTTGAATTGTTGGTAATGTTGAACGTGGATGAAGCGATGATCGGCCTTGTTGTTGTTCTTCGATTTGAACGGATTGTTCGTCGACAATTGTTTGTTCAGTGTACCAAACTGGTTGAAGACTTGAGTTGATATCTGTTGCTGTTGCAGTTGTGTCCATGGGAATTTCTTCAGGTGCAAGAAGTTTCAATGGTGTACGTGTCACCTTGGGAAAACTTTCCTTTTGTTCGAGTAATGCCGTTGCTTTCTTGGTCGGTGCTGATGCCATACGATTAGCTTCTTCAATTGGACCGCGACTTAAATCGCACACATAAGGACTTGTTTTTGATAAATGTACAAGCATTTTTAAAACGAAAATTGATTCGGTAAAATTACCAAAAAAAAAGCAATCTGAAATAAATTCACAAGAAAGGAAAGATGTGTGTGTGTGTGATTTCGACGAAGAAAAAATAGCGAAAGAAAGACAGAGAGAACGAACGAACGGTCACACAACGAACGAACAAAGTCTTTGTTTCCGATGAACGACCGATCTTTGTCTGTTGCCGGCAAAATTGCCGCCAATCAGGTTCAGCGTTCAAGTCTTTGTTCAGGCGCTCGGAGTGTCGCCACTGTTGG
>ERZ778019.1640-NODE-1640-length-27745-cov-11.294186_pt1 | contig 27745 bp, 35 predicted proteins | sample MGYA00375749_ERZ778019 | MGnify/ENA primary metagenome ERZ778019 (study PRJEB29350, sample SAMN05389821) | bioreactor metagenome | isolation source: Ammonium sulfate bioreactor | place: South Africa: University of Cape Town | collected 2014-03-17 ... | reverse complement strand
CTGCTGCAAAGTAAAAAAGATTGTATGTTACTTTTAGACATTACAATGGAGGAGGGTCTACCACCGTCCATTCTTCAATCTCTAACCGAAATGCATGAATCACCTGAACAACAACACCAATCTGATGAACTATCCTACACAACGTTTCGCCATGCAGAAGTACGCAAAAGAGCGACAACAAATTATTTAAACAATGCACAAAAAAAATAAAAATTCATAATGAAACAATCAATGACCTATTGTCAAATTTTTCAACTGGTGATTATGTAGGTATTGCAATCCATAAAGTTGATAGAACAAATTTGGATCCAAAACTATTGCCTACAATTATCCTTGAAAAAAAAAGACAAATTCAAAGTTGCATGTGAATATGGTATTATCGATCAATGGTGGTCATTAGACTCCATGATGTTATTGTCAACAGTGCCTGAAGGTTTAGTGAATCTTGATACAAGCAACTTACCGAATATACCTTTCATTGCTGCTTCGAAATTATACGTTCGATGTATTATCGATGGTAGCGTTTGTTCGTGTAAAGGTGGTTCTAAAACTAAACAATGTCCTTGCAAAAAGAAAAATATCTCATGTTCTACGAAATGCCACAAAACCAGAGGGGCGTGTTTTAATTTACAACAAGATAAGTAATGCTCAAATTGTTTTTCAGCTTGTTTTCAGTGTTCATAGTTATTATATTATTTGTCTATAATTGAATATTGTTTTTTTTCTTCACATATAAACGAACTTAAGGAGAATAACTCACTTGTATATAACACACTAATTTCTAAGAAAATCTTAGAATGGACTAGACGGATCTTAGATTGGACGCTGACATATACATTGATGTCTCGTTTGCTGAAAAAAGAATTAAAAATGATATGCATTTATATGTGTTTCGGTTTCTTCTATATATTGTTACAACTGATCAACGGCAATTGGACGGTAACATATTTTACCCTGCTTCAATGGTTAACGGAATCTTTGACATTCCATTATTCGCTGTTGTTAAGTGTTTGTATATATCCGACAGGTCTTCGTGCATTTTGCCAGATATATATTTGGTTTTATTCAATGTTGCTCCCTGGAAAATTGCCTCTGTTCATCATAATGCGTTACATCGATAACAATCCTGACTTTTTTATGAATCGAAAATTTGGGTGGAAATGGCATTTAAACAAAGATTGTCATCTTGTTTTGTATTGAATTCTTTCTTAAATATATTCAGTGTAGATGATGATTATTTTTATTATGTTTTCGATAGTGGTCTGCGTGATTGGAATTTTTGCTCACGGTTGTTCGAAAATTAGCTCTTAAACAGATATGCTATCAGTTTTGAACAAACGAAACCAAATGTATTATAGCTTTTTCAATACTGTGAAGATTTTAGCTTATAGTACATCAGATAATACAGAAAACTGTAAAAATACGAGTATTTATCCGCTATCGATATCTATTGACTATAGTGTATACTTGATTACGTATTAAAGGAATAACATCCTGTTTAACATTGATTCAAATTACCGTTGTTACTGTCAACAACTTTTTCACTTTAGAGATTGGATATTTTCGAAATTTCATCTGTTCAAGGTTTTGTATTTTTGAGATTTTCCCACCATACCAAGATATCAAACCACTTGTGTCAGAAAACAGCACAATATTATCGTTTAATAAACCAAATAAGAGCAGTAAAAAAAATAAAATATCTCACTATTGAATAAATTTAGTCAAGTTTATGTGTCAAATAAAAGTCTTCGTGATCATAATCAGAATGTTCTCGTAGCCTTTTAAATCAAAGATACAAATTATCATTTAGAATCATATTATTGATATTATTGCATGAAATTCAGATTCAATGAAGTCTTTTTTCTTTTGCAAACTTTGAAATAAATTAGATTTTTAATCACATGTTGTCATTCCCGAAATTAGTTCAATATGCAACAATCATTGTGTTTTTCTTCGAAATCTTTTTTTTTTGTTTTGAGAAAAACTCGATTGATCTACTAGTGAAACTAACCGAATCAACGGTCTAATGTGCAGATAAGTTGTGAGAGAGGCATAGAATGTGCCAAAACGGCTCATTGCGCTTTGGTTGCTAATTTCTCAGGTCGAAATGTGATTGGTTGATTTAATTTCGATTTTTTGAAAATGATTTTTGAAATAAAATTTAGTTTTTATTTGTAATTTCTATTAAAAAAAAGATTTGGTAGAAAAAGCGACGATGAAAAAATAAAGTAAAATGTAAATTGGTAAAATATGGATTGTTGTAGAGGATCCATTTGTTGTTTTTTTTTCTATTCGAAATCAGTTGAATATTTGTAGTTGAAGACGAACTTGTTTTGTAGTAAAAAATTCTTGTTGTATTTAGATTGTTTGACTAAAATTTTCTTGTCAACAATGAGTACCGGTACAAAAATCGTCAAAAGTGGTAGTGAACCACCAACACCATTCGAAATCGAAGTTTCGCAAGTAACTTTTCCTTTTCCATCGTTCGTTGTGAAATTTCCGATTGATTTTGTTTTAGCAATTCGCTGAACTCGAAGGCAACGCCCAATTTAAAGGTCAATTACGTGAACTTTACATAACTGGCGCCAAGGTTCGAGAGAATTTCTTTGAAATGAAACTAAAATTCGTTGAAATTTTGTTAGAAAGTTGATTTGGGCGATGGTCGATCAGCTCTTATCATTTATATTCCCGTACCCAAAGTGAAAAACTTTCAACGAGTTCATTCTTTACTTGTTTCCGAACTCGAAAAGAAATACAATCAAACTGTTATTCTTCTTGGACAAGTAAAACAAACAAATTCAAATCGAAAGAAAAAAACCTATCGAATCGATTTTGTTTAGCGTCGAATTTTGCCAAAACCAACACGCAAATCGAAAACCCAATCGAAACAAAAACGTCCACGAAACCGAACATTAACAGCTGTTCACGACGCTATTTTACACGATCTCGTTTATCCAGCTGAAATCACTGGCAAACGAATTCGAATTAAATTAGATGGATCTCGTTTATTCAAAGTTCATCTCGATAAAAATCAACAAACACTCGTTGAAAATAAGGTTCATTCGTCTTTTGTTTTCTTGTTCTTCGATTTGATTTGTGGTTGTCGTTTAGGTACCTGTTTTTCAATCAGTTTACAAGAAATTAACTGGCAAAGATGTTCACTTTGAATTTCCTGAAGTGCTCGTCTAATTGAATCGAAACACAAGAAGAAAATAAGCAACAGTTTTTTGTTGGTTTTTTTTTTGGTTGTTGTTTGTTGTCCATCAACATCAATTTATTTAAAAAAAAACAAGAAAAGAGAGAAAAAAAAACGACACATCAAATAAATTCTTGATCCGTTTTGAGGACAACTATTTTCATTGTTCGACGTGAAGAAAAATTTACACGAGAGAATTTCGTCTTTGCTAATCGAATTCTTCTAAATGTTGACCAGGAAACGAACTCGATCCGTTGTTTCCTCGGTCGTGTCTCGATGACGGTTGATTGGGATAGATATTAAAATATTCTCTATTGCTCGTATTATCACCTTCTAAAGTCACTCGACATGTCGGACAAGTTCCATGCTAAAAATCGAAAAGCAATTTTCATCTTTCATCGATAGATTTTCAAAGATTTTTACCAGTCTTAACCAAGTTGAAATACATTGTTCGTGAAAATGATGCGAACAAGGTAAACGTTTGACTTTTTCTTTGTCTTGAAATTCCTCCATGCAAATTGTACACTGTAATTTATCGTCTGAAAATGAACGATTTTCGTTTCGTTTGGAATTTGCTAATCGAATGTGAACTTACTTGCTTGTTCACTGGTGATTTCAACAGTTGGAATTGAATTGATTCGATTTTCCGAGGCCGGTGCTGGGCCACTATTTTCACCCATTTGATTTAATAACTAAAATCGATTTCTCAAGACAAATCTTTTTCTCAACAACAATCGACTTTACTTGTGTTAAAAATGTATCGAAATTTCCCGCATCGAACACGGCTCCTCCTCCTTGCTGATTGTGTGTCATACTAAAAATAAAAGTCAATTAACAATTAAACAAAGATTGAAAATAGTCGTACAAAGGTATTTGTTGTCCAGCACCGAACAATTGGGCGAGAATATTTTGAAAAAACGGTCCAACTTCGTTGTGTTGTTGTGAATGAAATCCGTGATGATTTGGATTTCGATTGGAATCGATGACGATTGTTGTTCCACCATGTGGAAATGAACTACGAAATTGAATTCGACCACCGGCATGATGACGAGCGGCTTGTGGTTGAATTTCTTCGATGAAACTATCTCGACAATGTGGACATTCGTTATTCTAAATTCGAACTAACAAAATTGATCAACAAAAAAGATTTTCATACCGAAACATGGCCAATATGAATTTGACATTTGTGACAATAATAATCGGGCCCGGCTGTGGCCATTTCTTCTTTCTCTTTCGATTTTTAAAATAGATACACCGGTTAAAACGTGGAGAATGAAATATATATTCAAAGATTTCGCAATTGGATGATGTAAAAATAGAAGTTTCGAGAACCTTGATGCTTTTTTTTCTACCGTATTATATTCTTAAGAAAACGAAAAGTCGGTCGAAGGAAATAAACGATGAGTCAAAAATGATCATTGAGAAGAAAAACGAAAGGGGAAAAATAAAATGGATGTAGATGTGGAGCTACTAGAGCGCAATCTATGAATACAAAGAATGGCAAGTCATCATTCGTCAAATTAAAAACCAATGAGATGAGAGAGGACAAATGCTATCAATATGGTATTGCATAGTAACAGTTTTCGATAGTTCTTTAGTTTAGATAAACGAATGTGTAATTAACTCGCAATAAATTGAAAAGGTTCATATATTCGTCACTTTTGCTAATTTCGCATAAACTTCAATAGAAAAAAGGAGAGAACTTCTCTTTTTCAAAGTTATCCCTGTAGTTCAAATCAATTCTATCCTGTAGAGAAATTCATTTTGTATCTAGTGGATTTATTCCTCGAAAGCGAGGAAACGTGGAGAAAAATATGGTCTTTAAACACAAAAAAGGAAATAATTATAGGTTGTAATTATTTCTATTTTATTTAAAATGAAATTTACTATTCACAAATATTTAAAGAACCCGACTAATGAAAAATTTTTCCTGATATAAAAGAGCATAGTTGTATTAATGTTAATCGGAATTGATGAAACTAACTTTTGTTAATTCCTAGGACGATCAATACAGTTGCTGTGACGGAACAAAACGATAGTGTTTATAAACGACCATAGTACGGTTAATCATGACTGTTTACGGCCGTGCTAATTCGACCTGGGGTGTTAACTCCAACATTGCAGCCATGCTATGTCGCAATCTTGTAGAACATACATGTAGCATAATACATCTAAGGTACATTTTAAGCGCTTTGTTTTGGCTGATTTACTAACAATTATCTAGAATTTTTCACGTAAGGATTATCAGGTAGAGAGTATACGATACAATTAAATCTGACAATAGAGAGAGACACTATCGTCGAAGCCGAGAAAAAGAAAGTTTCTCAATGGTTAACATTTTCGACCAATAGGCATTGATTACAAGCCAAGAAATAGAAATAAACAAATATCTCGTTCGAATACAACAAAAAAAAACGTTTCATTGTTGTTGTTTTTTTTCTCTTAAGATTTAAACCTCAAAAAAAAGTTGAAAGATGAGCAGCAGTGCAGCTGCTTCGCTTCGTCGAATTCTTCTTGTTAATCAACATCCTCGTTTACTTCTCGTTTCATCATGTTCAACACCATCGAATCATCGAACATTTTCAATGCAATATAAAGACGTCGAAAAAGCAGCACATCCATTTGATTACATTAATAAAAACTACAGTAACCACATTGTTTCATTTCTTTGTTTTTTTTTTTCTATTTTTCAAATTGAATTTAGGCTTTTTACGTGATTATTATGTCGGTGGTCATTATACATTAGCAAATATTCATGATAATACTTTATTTTTTCATGTTGAATCGAATTTTGGCGTTCGCCGATCGGATTTTGTGAAACGTTTATCTGATTATATCGGATTTTTAGCTGTTTCCAAAGCCGATGTCGATCGAATGCATTTCGTCGACGAAACCGGAACAATCAATACACGACATTTTCATAATGATTATTGTTTACCAAGAGATGTCATTCCTTCACCAGAAGAATGGCATGCCAATCCCAATTATCATGCGTCTGTTCGTTTATTGAGACCACTTCTCCAAACAATGACCTATCAATTACGAATGGGTTTATCTCACATGTTTTCAACAGGTTTTTGTTAACTTGAATTTGAGTTCGAATGTTTATCGAAAATCGAGTTGATTTAGGTCAAGGCATTGTTACTGATAAATCTTATTGGAGTTATTATTCGATTCTTAATATTCTTCGTGATTTCGGTTTGGTTAGTCAAGACAGTGAGTTTGTCTTCGAATTGAATAATTTCGAAAAGTTTGTTTTTGAAATGTTGAGGTTATGACTTCTTGTTGGAATACAAAGTTTCGATTGATTATAATTTGAAAATGCCTCAATTGATCATTTTTATCGACAAAGATCCTCAAGCGATTTGGGAAGATTTGCAGAAAAATGGCCAAGTAAACAAGTCTTTGCTCATAAATCAACTTCAAAATTTAGTCTTCTTCAGTCTTTTCAAAAGAACAGCAAAGTTTATTCATTAGAAATGCTTCAAGCAATGGATCGGATGTATAAAGAAGAATGGTTGCCACGAATGAGGTTGATTTGTTTGCTTTTTACCTTTCCTTTCGAGTTAAAAATGCGTTGAATTGTAGTACATACTGTCACATTCTTCAATACAATGAAGATGAAATTAAATCGTTGGAAGACGTATGTTTTGCTTTTGGATTTTTTATGCGTCGTTTAAGAAAACGTTTTGCTTTTGATTTTGGAAAAAAAGGTTGCTTTCGATATTGAACAATTGAATTTCGAAGATACAAACAAATTTCCCGATTGGCGTTTGACAGTTGACGTTGATTTAGAACGTTTCCGTGCTCAGTAAGTCCTTTCGACTTTTCGATTGAAATCAATTCGAATTTCGATTTTTGAAGACTTCAAAAAGAACAATTCTGGACTCGAATGTTCAACGTAAATCGTCTTCTTCATTTATCCGAATGGTGGACCGAACCGAACGCACAAAAAAGTCAACTAGGTCTTATGAAATACGATCCCCGTTACTATTGGACAACGAACAGTTGGGATATCAAACCATTCTTTCAACGTTACCAAAGTTGGACTCGTTTGCCATTCTATTGATTCAAATTTTCAACACACAGACTTTTTCTTTGATCGTGTATTTATCTTTTTTTGTCCTTAAAAATATAGAACATCATCCACATTTTCTATGAATAACCATACGCAGAGTTTAGAGTTCATTTTTAGATAAATTCGTTTTCAAACAAAAACATGGCGGATCGAAATGCGCAAATTCGAGCGTCGTTAAACGCAAAATTAATCGAAAGTGGCGAACGAGAACAGTAAAAATTTTCGTTTTTCGAATGACGAATTGAATTGTTTTGTTTGTTTTGACAAGAATGAAACAACTTTTACGACAACGATTGATGGAATACGGATGGAGAGATCAAATGAAAGGTTATTGCAAAGAAATTGTCAAACAAAAAGGTCTCGAAAACATCACAGTCGATGAACTTGTACAAGAAATAACGCCAAAAGGCCGTGGTAAGTTCGTTTTTTGATTGAATTCGATCGTAATTTTGTTTTGTTTTAGCACTTGTACCTGATACAATTAAAAAGGAGATGTTGGCTCGTCTTCGTCAATATTTGTCCAAACATGAGGAACTTTGAAAAACAAGTCGATTTTCTCTCTTCTCTCTTTTTCTGTAAATGTTGTTTGTTCGAACAAAAAATAAAAAATCCAAGTTAAATAAGTAAATGTGATTGGAATGAGCACAAAATGTCAGTTATTTCAGATATTATGAGTAAAGAACAAGAATCTGAATTGTTTTCTCCTAATTTTGTATCTGCTGGTCGATGTCGAGGTGGTCCTCATGGCGTAGGTCAGCACCTCAAGCTCAGCTAATCAAAACAAAAAGAAAAAAGATTTTCGTATGTTTGTCTAGGTGATCCAAATGATAAATCATTACGAAAAGTTGAATTAGAAGTGTCGATCCCGGGCATCGTTCGAGAACGAGCTCATCGAGAGAAATGCCAACATCTAGTCAACGGTGAGACACACAGAACGAAAGTTTTGTTCGAATGATGAGAAGATTCGAATTTAGAATTCGGTAAATGCGGTGAACAACATGGTGCTTGGGCGTTTTTAAAATGTCGAAAAGAAGTCAAAGCAATGAACGATTGTCTTGCCAAATGGTAAATTGAACTTTTCGAGCAAAAGATTTGTTTTGCAGTTTGGAGTTTTAGGTTTCGTGATCCGGATTTTCGTGAAGAATGCACGCAAATCTATTTGGAAGAACGAACACATTATCGTGAAACGGGCTCAACAAGAAAACCAATAAAACGACCTTATTATATAAATCCTGACAAAGAAAAAGAACGAATAAATAAAATTCGAAAAGAATACGAACGATTAGAACATAAAGATGATTAGTCCAAGATTGTTATTAGTTTTTTCTTCTAGATTTTCCTCGCGAAATGGTTCGTGTTAAACGTCGTTATTTTGTTTTTCAATTTCATTTCAATTCCAATGTAACAAATCCAATAAAATCATCGCAAATTCATTCGACATTCGAAACAATGATCGCTCGATTGTACGGCGATGTTGGTGCCGCTCGTTTTACTCGAAATCTTTCGATTATTTACTATAATTCATCGACTCATGTTTCAATTGTTCGTTGTCATCGTGATGATAAACATATGTTGCGAACAGCAGCGACGTTTATTTCCAAATTCAACAATGATCATAATGAATGTTCGATACAAACATTGCATGTCGGCGGAAGTATTCGACAATGTAAAAAATATTTAGTCAAATATTGTATTGAGCAATTGTTGTATCTCAATTCACAATCGAACAATCAAACAGCTCAGACTTTATTCAAAAACAAGAAAAAGAAATCGAATTATCAACAACAACAACAACAACAACAGTTGGCAAACATCGATCGAGACAAACAATTGGCAATACAAAAACTGTTGGCTGATAGTAGAATTGAATCGAATTCAATTATTGTATCGAAAAATGATGATGAGCAATAAAAATTATCTGTATTCTCTCTCACTCTATCAGATATTTAATTCAATTTTCTTCTAATTTATTTGAAAAAATATTAAATTGAACAGAAAAGAACGCTTGTTTATATACGTAAAATAGGAAGAAAAAAAAGCATGAATATGAATGATTTAACCTTTTGTTCCTGTAGTTGCAGGTGCACATAGTTTTTGTGTCGAAACTTTAAGATTTTCAGCTTGAGTTGTGCCAATTTTCGCTGCATAACCATCATCTAAGAGATTCGGTTCAGTAAATCGAACACCTTTCTTTTGAACATTATCAATAAAACAAGCAGCTTCGGGAAGTGTTTTCCATGAACGTGATGTCATACATAGTTTGTTACATACAACTGAACCTTTGGCGTCTTGTAAATCGAAATGAATACCACGACCAATAGCCAATGGCATTTGCGATGAAAGAACATATTCAGTTGATGATTTCAATTGTTTAAATGAATCAACAACATGAACACGTACTTTACAAGCTTTGGCAACAGCAGCAATTGATTTTAAATAGGGTATAAATTCTTTATCAACAGAGATTTTTTCACCACTAAACTCTTTTCCACCTTTCCAAACTTTGACTGGACATTTCGGTTTTTTTGAAAGTAAAAATCCATTGGAAATATCAAATAAACATAAAACACCAACGATCGATACAAGTGCAACGAGTTTAAACATGGCTTATTCGTTTTCGTTTTCGCTAAATAAACTGAAATAATCGAACGTCGATGAAAGTATACATATATATATACAGTTCAAGATAAGTGAAAACGCCTTCACATTCTTCTCTTTCTCTCTCTTTTCGTTCTTTGCATGATGCCTGGAATCGAGTTACAAAAGAAAGATTATCATCATCATCATGCTTTTACGAATACCAACGAATACAGATCATTGATAACTTCACGTTTCGTTTGTTTACTTGACTTGACTTGAATAGAAAACTCAAATTTCGATTTATTTTCTTATCATCGAGATAAATAATCGAGATCTTTTCTGTTAACAGTTGTATCCAGTTTCATTTTATCTTTGTAATATAAATAATCATTTGGACTGACTGTACATTTTTAAGTGCATTTCTTACATGAATAGTACCCAGATTGTTTATTTATTCTCTACTTAGTATGTATTATTATTGTTTTCAACAATGTCCCGTTTAAGAACAGAATGTTGCTGGATATTGTCATTTTGATTGATTAGTCGAATTCTTTTTTTTTCTGTTTTCCTTCTCTGAATATCAAGCATAGATATTGGTTAACTATATTTTTGATTAGATAAATTCAAATAAAGCAAAGAAACTACAAGAATTCGGAAAAAGGAGAAAAAACAAGTCTTTTCTAAACTTTGATTGGTACAGTAATGTGAAGAAAACCATCACTTCTGAGTTCGATCTTAAGTTTGTCTAAATCAGCTGTTGGCCAGATGGTAACTTGTTTGTATTCTGGTCCAGCTAAACAAGAAAAAAAAAAGAATTAAAAAAAAAAGAATCGATTTCGAGATGAAATGCAAACCTTTATTTTCGAAATTAATACGTAAATCATGTCCATTGAGAGTAATATTTAAATTATCTTTGGTTGTTCCTGGTTTAACTTGAAGACGCATATGAAGAAGTTTTTTTCCCGCTTCACCAGCATCATCCAATGTTGGATTCCAAGTTGTATTTTGAAGAAATTGTTCAAGTGTAAACATATTTCAATTGAAAGTGTTGTATCTAACTAATCTCAAGATAGAAACCACAAGGACTGAGAGAAATGTTCTTTTCCGAGTGCGTATTTATTGATTGTTTCCTTCTAGAACAGAGTAGGTGGAGAACATGTCATGCCGAGAAATTCTCGCGTTCTTTTTTTAGTCGATGTATATCGCTGTACGCCTGCTGTTTCCATTTTCTGTCTGATATTGTATATATTATGTTCGTTTTGTTTGTAGGTGTTGACAAGATGTCATGTCCGTATTTTTCTGTTATTTGAATATTTTGGTGATAAAATAAAAGAAAATCGTCGCGTCATAAACGCTTTGTTTATTTGTAATAAATCTCGCAAATGGTTGTATTTATTTAGTAATAATAGATTGGATCAATGTAAGATGGATGGATGGATAGATAGATGAAGTAACTGTTTGTATCAATATTCATTTGTGATAAGATAATGTATTTAATCGGTAGAAGCTTTTATATTTTACTTGTATTTTGTTTTCATGTCGAATTAACTTTAATAAAAAATCCATTTCGATATTTTGTCGACAATGTTGCGACAGTTTTTCATAAAAATTGGCGTGAAAATCTCTTGGCTAGAAATCCTCATTTAAAAAATCGTTTTCGTTTAACTCGTTATGGTTCAAAATACAATTCATCAGACTTTATCTATCCAATGATTTTAACTGTTGGCTCGTGTCTTGTTCATCGAAATCTTAAAGTTGCACGAAGTCATTCGAATTCGTCGTTGATTTATGTTGATATTTTAAATATGAATTTCAATGAATTACCGTTCGATTGGGCCAAAGAAAATCGAGCATCGGCTCGTATTGCTTGTCAACATGTTCTACGAGCATTTCGTCGTAAACATGTATTTAATCAACAATTAATTGAACAAGTTTCGGAAATTGTTCACATCGAATGGATGAAACGAAATCAGGAATATGCAGATCCAAAACTAATGGTTCCCTATGCAAATCTCACGGAAATTGAAAAGGACAAAGATCGAGAAGCTTTTATTATCGCTTGTCGAGTTTATAATCAACATTTATTATATCAACAATTCAATACCACTCCCATTCATTTCATTGGAACACTTAATCCGTTTATTTAACTGTTTTTTTTCTTTATTATCTTAAAATGTAATTCGAGAGTTTAGATTAGTTGTTTGTACTTTAATCGACTTCTATTTAGGTTTATAAAAGAAAAAGAAAAAAGAAAACGAAAAAAAAAAAACGTTATAACTCATTGATATGATGATAAAAACCATAAACAAATGTGAGATTTACTTTTCGTTTATCAGCATATGAGAAGAACAAAAGAAAACCGTGTAAATTACATAAAAAGTAATTCGAATCGTTTGTTCGATGTCAATCAGTAGGCTTTCTTTTCTATTCAAATACGAAAAGAAAATGAGTAATAAGATCTTGATCGAATCACATCGAACGATTTCTATTTTAGAAAAGAAATGATGTTGTTCATCATCTCAACATTGATCATCGTTTTGTCTCACTCAAATGCAAATAATCATTTTTATAAAGGGTCCATTTTCGATTTGGTTTTCTTATTAAATTCTCATCTGTTTCTAATTTAGACACGAATTAGTTCGTGTTTTACCGACAACAAACGAACATCTGCGATTGATTCAACATTTTGAAAATAATTATGGAGTAAATTCAATTGCTCGTTTTTTTTTGTTTTTTGTTAAATAAATGAAATTGATTTTGATTTATTTTCGGTCGATCGCTGGTCGGAAATTCTTCAAGTCAATCGACATATTAAAATGAGTTTACCGAGAAAATCGATATCGAAAGTCAAACGTTTATGTCGACAATATGGAATTCATATCGAACTTCTTAACAATGATCTCGACGAGTGAAATTTCAATCAAATCTTTTTCAAACATCAAAATTTTCTTTTAAAATAAAGGTTAATCAAAAAATCCGACGATATTTCCAAACAATACAAACAACGAGCACGTCGATCGATTAAAACGAATCAAGCAAATCATCTAACTGATTATTTACATTATGAACAAGTTCGATTTTCATGAATTTCTTTCAAAAAAATTGTTTCGTTTTATTTGAATAGATTGTTGAATTTCTTCAAAAACAACATCGACGATCTCCATCATCGAAAAATTTCACGTCTCTTTTCTCAATCGGTACAACTCATGAAAATCGTTCAATCTGGACAATCAAAGTAAATTCGATTTGCATTGAAACAAAACAAAACAAAACAACTTGCAGATTGGCAAACCATCTGCACGACGAAACATTCTAATGGATTGTGGAATTCATGCGCGAGAATTTATTTCGCCTGCCACCTGTCTTTACATGATCGACAAAGTTTGTCCTTCGAATCAATTTATTTGATTAATTCTTCTTCTTTTTTTTTTTTTTAATTTAGTTTATCGAAGAAATCAACGAAAGAAAAGTGTCCCTGTTATCTGTGTATAATATCTATATCATTCCTCTGCTCAATCCCGACGGTTATCAATATGCACAAACAGAAGTTTGTTTTCATTTTTTTTTCATTTTTAAGAAGGAAATAAATTGTTCGTTGAAGAGACGAATGTGGCGAAAGAATCGTTCACCGAATGGACATTATTTCCGATCGAATTCGAATTGTATTGGCGTTGATCTCAATCGAAATTTCGGTTATCATTGGATGGAAAACGGTGCATCAACAAACCCCTGTTCGGAAACTTATGCTGGTCCTCAACAAGACAGTGAACCCGAAACGATTGCTTTGCAAACATTTATCAATCAAACATCGAAACATTGGGATGCCTATTTAACCTTTCATTCCTATGGACAATATTGGATTTATCCATGGGGTTTTGCTTTGCATATGCCTGATGATCATCTCGAATTAGTTAATTCGAATCAGTTTTGTCGTTCATTTCAATTCAAATGTTTTTTTTTGTTGTTGTTTTAGAAACATAAAGCAACAATCGGTTCTGAAGCATTGAAACGTGTCAATGGAACTTCGTATAAAATCGGTTCAGCAGCGAATTTACTTTGTAAATCAAGGATTTTTTTTTTCGAAATTTGTTTAATCAATGAGATTGTAGATGAATCAGCAGGTGGAAGTGATGATTGGGCGAAAGGTGTTGCTCAAATAAAATATGTTTATACAGTTGAATTACGTCCATCGGATGATTTAAATGATGCTCATGCTCATTTTGCTTTTATGTTGCCAACGAAATTTATTGAACTCGTTGGCAAAGAAACATTTGTCGGAGTTAAAGAATTTCTTCGATCAATTTTAAGAAAAAATCAACGAAAAACTCAACAATAACATCGTTTGTCATAGATATTTTCTTCTTTTGTCACGTCTTTTTTTATGAATAATAACAATAATTAATTGAATAGATTTTTCAGATGACTGAAAGTAATCATTGTAATCGAATATTAATAACCGGTGTGGCAGGTGTTGTTGGAAGAATTTTATTTAATTATTTAACCAAGAAATCGTCGAATAAATATCAAGTCTTTGGAATTGATCGACATAAAAATGTTTCAACACGATATGAAAAACAAAATCCTGAAAATCTTCCAATTGAAACAATTCCACCGCTATCCGACGAACATTTCTTTCAATGTGATATCACAGATAAACAAAAACTATTCGAACTTATCGAACAACTACAAATCGATACAATTATTCATTTAGCAGCTATTCTCGAAGATCATCCTGACAAAGATCATCTCTATCGAATTAATATTCAAGGCGCACAAAACGTCTTCGAAGCGAGTTCGTTGTTCACTTTGTCTATTTTCTTGACAATTAATTTGTTTTATTAAACAGATGTAAAAAGAATTGTTTTTGCCAGTTCTGTAATGGTAGTATTTGGTTATCTTGAACGTGAACCGTATCTTTCAATAATGAATGACACATTCGATGATGAAACAATGTTAGCAAATCTTCGACTATTGACAGCTGACGATGATCCACCTTTAGAACCAACACAAAACGCAGGCGACCAAAGTTATTCGAAAACTAAAATCCTCGGTGAACAAATAGCAAATGAATTCATTAAAAAAACAACAAAATCAATTGTGATCATGCGTCTTGGTTGGGTGAATATCTATAATAATCCCGGTGCATCATGGCTGCGAACTGTTTGGTTAAGTTACCGAGATCTTTGTTCGTTTGTTGACAAAGTTTTAGAATCGCCATTGAATATCAGTGGTACTTATTTTCTGACTTCGAATAATCATCGAAAATGGATGGATATCGACAAGGCAAAACGAGATTTGAATTATATTCCAATCGATGGTGCGAATAAACTCAATTAGAACGAGTTTTGTTTTTCTTCTTTCTTTCTTTTCTTTGAACAAACACAAATCCAACGAATAACGAAGACTAGATAAAATAATATTTGAGAAACCATTTTCTAGAGCTTTTTTTTCTTCAAAGAAAATGAATCTTTACGAGTTCAGCTATTCTTTTTATGCGCAATATGAAACCAAACAAATTATCGCTTTACTCTTTTCGTTTAGTTTTTTGTCTTTGCCTAGAAAAAAAACACATGAAGTTCGAAATATAAGAAAAAAAATGATATTTGATATGAGATGGATGGTTTGTAATGAAATCTCTGTAAGAATAAATAAACAAACCGATGCGTCTAACGAATAACTCAGTTGATTAGATGAAATCATCTGGAAAGTCTCTCTCTCTCTCACCTCGATTCAGTCTGATTAATAAAAAAGAAAAAAGAAAAAGGTGGAGTGAAACAATTGAAGTGAATATATCATCATCTTGTTCGTTTCTTTTTGTTTTGTTAATTATTGTTATTGTTCTGTCTGGATCAATTTCAAAGATTGAATAGGTGATGATGATGGTGGTCATAATACAACAAGAATTCTATTCAATGTTCGAAATAACGACGTAAATAAATATTACGTCGAATTCAATCATGTAAATTAACAAGAAAATCTTAAGAAGCGACAAGCTGACGTAAAAATCATTTAGTTGCTTGTTTGAAAAACGTGCTGCGAGCAAGTCAAAAATGATTATCTTCATTTTGTACCTTTTTCTTTCTATTTTGACATTGATCTACAGGAAGGAAAAATGTTAAATGAACACATATTTCTTTCATTTCTTTTTTTAACAATTGTGATGATGACGCCCAACGTCCATTGCACGTCTTCATTTATGTGCCTCAAGCGGATGAGATGAGATGAAATGAACGTGTGTGTGTAGAAAGAGAGAGAGAGAGAGAGAGAGAGAGCGAGAGCAATTATCACATACATATATGAACGTCCGTCGTTGGTCTGTCTTAGTAGACGTGAATCGATAGAATAGAACAAGAAGAAGAAGAAGAAGAAGAAGGAGAGGGAAAAGGAGAAAGAGAAAAAAGTCTTCCTTTTTCTTGTGTTTGAGTGTTGTTTCTGTTGTTGGTGTGTTGAATGTTTCTCTTGTCGTTTCATATATTCATTGAATGATCATCAGTGATGCCGTCGTGGTGTGTATGTTCTTCATTATGTCAATCTTTTTTCCTTCTTCTCCTAATGATTTCCTTGGCACAAACGTATTCAATAACAAATTCTTTTCAACATCAAATTTTAAAAGCTGATCTCGGTCAAGATATAACAATGACTTGTTTCTTTGATCCCGATAAACTCGATCAGGTTCGTTCCAATTACAATATTCGACTATTCTCCCCCGTAAGGCAAACTCATTTTTTCGACTAAGAAATAAACAAAACACGAAGAAAACTGTAAAGATAAATGTTGATTGTTTATTCAATCTCGTATTGAACATAAGACGATATGTCTATATCGTTTTTCGATTATCCATCTGGCGAAGACTATTGATCGATAGTTTATGTAGAAGATATCGTTTACTTCATATGGTCAAACAGTGTTATTTTAATCACAAATCGATGTCTACACATTTATCTTCTCGTTGTCCTCTTTTTTTCTAAATCAATTAAATCTGTGTCCGTGACTAAAAACTGTTCATCGTTGAAGTTGCATCAGCTTGTTTCTCTAACTGAGAATTGCATTTGATCATATGTTGTCTTTTTTTGTTTGAATTGAAGTTACGAGTCTTTTATTGAAGAGATTTGTTTGTTTCTTTGTTAAACATCCGATGCATTAATGATTTTGTTATTTTCTTCAGGTGTCTTTTATGCGTCAAACAACAGGCGACATTCTATCAGTTGGCTTAGAATTATTTCTCAATGAATTCTCAACAAAAACTCATCTCGAATTGAAATCTCTCTCAAACAATCGTTTAGATTTGAAAATAATTTCTGTCAATCAAAATGATTCGGGAATTTACACTTGTATGTTAAATGACGACAAATTAACATCATTTTCATTGGAAATACTTGGTAAGAACTCGAATTGATTTGAACTAATTGAAAATGACATTATCGAGAAAAGATGAATTGAATAATTTGTATTTGATATTGATGGAAAAAGATTTCGATTGGATAATAAAGATGTGTTAATTGTATGAGTATGTGTGTGCGTGCGTGCTTGTCGTAATCTTGACAGGCATCGAGATAGATTTGTGTTAATGACGCATCCGTATGCTGATGAATAACAATACGAAAACAGAGATAAAAAGAAATATGGTTCATGTCTTAACCTTTTCTACATCGAGATCATATGTTAACTGGTTTGTGTGTCGATACAAATTTGTATACATATCGTTTTTTTTAGTTCCACCTCGATTAGTATCTTATTCACCCAAGGAGCCGAGTATTTCTTATTCCGAAGGTTCATCAATGAATTTAACGTGCCATGGATTTGCTATTCCTTCAGCCAATGTAACTTGGATATTCAAAGATATGAACAAACAATCCAAAGGTAAATTGACTCGGACGAGTGTTTTTATTTATTTGAAGAGACAAAACAAAAATGTTTTTAGTAATTCATAATGAAGAACAAGTTTATATAAAATCAGTTGATGACAATGATAGTGGTTTATATGAATGTATAATTTCGAATGGTTATCATTCATCAATTAGTCGTTCATTTTATGTTACTGTTCAATGTAAGTTTTATTTGCATGACAAATTCTTTGCTAAATTACAAGTAAATTGAGACGAGAGAGGGAAAGAGAGAGAGAGAAGAAAAAGTCCTTCCGTAGGTTGTGTAGATCACACTACTTAATTAGTCTATCTTGAACATAAGATGACATTCAATTATTCTAATCTTTCGTGTGCTGTGTTTTTTTTGTTACATAATAATTGATCAATTTAGATTCTCCTCGAGTAATTTCATTAAATGATCGAATCGAAAGTTCTGTTCATGATACTGTTAATATAACTTGTCAAATATGTTCATTTCCACAAATAACTCATGTTAACTGGTTTAGAAACGATGAATATCTCAATGATATAAATGTTATTACGAAAATTGAGATAGAAAACGATTCTCAATGTTCGATTTCAACGATTGAAATTGTCGTAAGTTGAACATTTTCTCGTTTGTCGACGACATTTTTTGTATTTTTCAATGTTTGAAATAGGACATAAGCCCGTATCAATTCGGTCGATATAAATGTCAAGCGGAAAATAATTTAGGTGAAAATTCTTCGTCGATTGACGTCGAACGAATCGATTTGCCAAATTTGAAACTGAAACAAAATGAAATCAATCGAAATGGTCGAACAGCTTTATTAATTGATAATGACAAAAATTTGAATTTAACTTTGACTGACTATTCAATATTACCCAACAAATCAATTCGATTTTCTTCGTCGTATTTCGTAATTCTTTTCTCGATTTTCATTGTGAAACTTTTCTTGACAAAACTCTAATCAGTATCTTTTCTTTTTCGACTTCGATTCCGGTGATTTTGACAACAACAACAACAAACGAAATTCTGTTTTTTTCTTTCTTTCTTTTTATTAATCAAATAAAATAAAAAAAAAACGAAGAAGAAATTGAAGAAGAACAAACAAATGACAAAAGAAAACACATCAAAAGCTTAAAAAACGAAAATTCCCGATAAAAGTAGTTTAAGTTTATTTTCATCACCGGACTGTTGCTTTTGTTTCTGTCGTTATTGTTTTGTCAGAAGACAAATTTTAAAAGAATAAAACTCATAAAAAGATTTAATTTTGATATTGATACTAAGTCGATTGAACTATCTACAATTCGAATTTCAGCTTTTGTTTTGTTTTGTTGAGAGAAAATCGTTTTTTTTACCTGAAATCAATTGAATTCGATATTCGTCATCAGATCGAGATTTCACTGCTAAATAAAATTGAAACCAAACAAATTTCAATGAGAGAAATCAATCGATTGAGATTTTACCGATTTTCGAATGTGTATCGAAATGTTCACTTTTATGACCGAGAAGATTCTCTGCTCGACATTCATATCGACCGTCTTTGCCATTCGGAGAATTCTTTTTTTCAATTGAATAAAAAAAACGGAAAATTATTTGAGGGACAGAAAAAACAAAATGTCGATTTACATGAATGATTAAAGTTGTAGTTGTACATTGTTCGTTGTCGATAAGTTTCGAATGAAATTTAATGAAATAATTTTGATTGGAAACAAGTTGATTTCCATTTTGAAACCAAAAAATACTCGATTTAGGAATCGAACAAATTTCACAGGTTAATTCTCGATGTAATTTCGTTGAAATATTCATTTGTGTTTTGATTATTCGAGGTGAATCTTTGAACAAAATGCAAACGTGTTATTTTAGATGACAGAACGATTTTGTTTTTGTTGTTGAAATTGAAGACAGACGAAGGATTAGACGACTTACATTGAACAGTGACATAGAATGAACGACTAATTGTTGCATGATATCCATTCGATGCTGTACATTCATATAATCCGCTATCAACTGATTTTACTGATGAGATATAAATATCGTCTCCTCGATGAATTACTTTACAAAAACAGTTTCATTTAGATTTTCAAAATTAGAAATGTTTTTGTTGTTACTTCTCGATTGTTTGTTATGATTTGTATAGATCCAAGTGATGTTTGCCGGAGGAATAGCAAAGACATGACACGATAGATTCAGTGGCAATTGTTCAGTATAGGTTATACTTGCTTCACTTGGAGAATAAGATAAAAGTCTTGGCGGTACTAAATTAAGATTTTAAGAAGATTTTATTCAATACAAAAGAACTTTCTTTTTTCAAAATTATTAAGAAGATTAACAATTGATTTTAAATCGTATGAATTCAGTCTTTTATTAATGAGATGAAATTCATTGATTCTTTTTTTTTTTACAATTATTCTCTGAACAAATTACATTTCTATATTAATCATTTGACAAATCCTTTTCTTCTTTTATTCTGATTCTTTTTTTTTGTTCTCTACTCTATTTAATTATAGACAACTGTCAAGGCCATTGCTTAGAATAGAAAATAAATCAAAAATGATATCAATCGATCCAAACTATTGTTTATCTGTTCGAGAAAGAAGGATTTCTCTCCAAATGAGATAACTAATTGTTTAGAAAAGAAGAACTACTGAGTAAGTGGATCAGATTAGCACACATGTTCGAATTTATCTTCTGCTCGATCAACCAAAAATAATGAAAAAGCAAAAGAAAAACTGATTTCTTTCTTGGTTGCTCTCTCTCTCTCTCTGATTCTTGTGACATATTCAATTATTTATTTCTTCTTCTTCTTCTTTCTCTGAAATGATATGCTAACTGTCGTTATATAATATTCGTTATCTTGTTGTTTCAAGGGTATCTACTTGACAAGACACACGAAGTTTGATTTAAAAAAAAAGAAGAAGAAGTTGTTCAGCTGAATGAATTGGTGATAGACAGATGAATTGAGTTGAACTTACCGTAGATTTCAAGTAAAAATGATGCTAAAATTTGATGTTCAATCATACATGAATAAAGACCAGAATCATTTTGATTAACTGAAAAGATTTTTAAATCTAAACGAGTTGATGAAAATCGAATTAATTCGAGTTGATTGTTTCCAAATGAACGATCGAGAAATAAATCTAAGCCAACTGAAAGTATGGCACCCGTTGATTGATACATAAATGAAACCTTTAACAAGAAACAAAATACGACATTGAGATTTGAAGAGGAAAAGTGATTCGACTATCGAATATGTATTCAACCTTAGGATAGAAAATGGCCATTTCAATCTAAGTGGTCACTTGTCTGATCATCAGTGAACATATGTCTAACTTCGTCATTCTCATTCTATTGTTCTTTATTGTCGAATGTTTGCCTCATAAAATAGTTGTTGAGTATCATTGAACTAACAATAATATTGATTTGGTTATGCGTTCATTGGAAAAAAACAATTTTCTATTCACTTCACTGACCTTTCGATCTCAAACAAATAGATTTCAATGAAACTAATCAAAACTATCTTTCTTCAAATCGATTATCTATGCTCGATTGACCAAAATAATTACATTTCATCGAATACATACAAAATATAGAACATCGACATTTAACTTACTAAATTCAAATCAGATTCATCTGTAAATACGCATGAAAACGTTACATCTTGACCAAGATCGACATTGAACTTGTCTTGATATGATTGAAATATGTTCATAGATAACACGAATATGATGATCATTAATTGAACCATGATTATTAGATGCTCGTTTCAGAGATATTCAACTGTGCTTCTCGCTATGTAAAAAAAACGACAACTAATTGCTTCACTATTCTCTTCGACTTCTGTTCAACAGATGAGAATAACATAGACAACGCTTTTTTTTTCTTTTCTCCTTTCTCTTCTCTTCTCTTCTCTCTCCTCGTTTCTCCTGTTCTTTGTGTGTGTGTGTGTGTGTGTTGTAGAATGGTAATGATTTCTAGAGAGTTGATATTGATCCACTTGTGAGATATATTTTCTTCGAAGGACAATTATCTTTAAATAAACAAAAAAAAAGAACTTTTGATTGAATATTGTTGACATGAACGTGATTTTAATCAAACAAAATCTGCCGACAAACGATTATTCGATAGACTAACGAGATCAATGATCATTATTGAAGACGACGTGTGTGTCATGACAACTAACTCTTCTACCTTTTTTTTCTTCTTCTTTTCTGATTGCGTCACTTTTTTTTCCTGTTGATCCGTTTAATTGGCAATTCAAAGTCTCGTTTTTCAAATCAAGCCAATTTGTCATTGAGTTTGAACAATAAACAGAAAAACCTTGATTTTGAAAATAAATCAGAACGTTTTTTGTTATTCTTTTCCCGTTGGGTATTACAATTCAACATGATTACTATCGATGAATATTGAGATTATTCGACTTTATACACACCAAAAAAAGTTCTTTTTTTTTGTTGTTTTATTAACAATATTATTACATCTCTTAAGCCGATTTAGTCTTCTCATTTTTCCTATAACAAATAAAGATATTCTATGCATCGAGACTGTGAAAAAAGAAGAAGATTATTATTTCATTGAATACGCAAGACTCTTTTTGTGTGGAGAAGATAATTAAATTATTGTTTTGGCTCGAGATCTATCCAGGAGAAGAGAGATAAAGACGAACAAAAGCCATGTTGTCTATCGATTTGTTTTGTATAGAAAACGTTTTTTTTTCGGTTTGGCTATATTTAGAATGGATTTTATCTTGATAATTGACGTTAAAATCTGATGAATGAATTCATTGTTGAGTATTGAATTAGTCTATTAACATAACCATCTTCTCAGTACAGGAAAATAGTTTTTCTGCTTTTTTAACCTTCATTTGATTGTTCTATTGTTTTGTCAAATCTCGAGCTCGGAGTTTTTCTCTCGAACTAATGTTGCTAGTTGATGAATTTGTTAAATTAGTTAATTAATAAGACAAGAAGAAAGAAAGATGGCGCTATATCACAATCAATTTAATTAAAATAAATCTCTGTAAGAGTGTGATTGGTAGAAAATATTTGTCGGGTAATAAAATATTTTTATAAAAGTTATATTTAATGAACAGAATGAGAAGAAAAAAAAGGGAACAGTAGACGTTCGCATATTCGTTAGACATTTTTTTATTAATGTTCGAAGATAGATTACGTTTTTCAAATATTTTCTCGTTTCTTTTTGAAGATAATACTGTAAAACCCGAAGAAAAGAAAAAAATGAAACGACGAGGTGGCGGTGTTGGATCTCAATCGTCGTCAACATCTTCTTTGACAACTTCACGTGAAATGTCATCGAATCGACAATTTGAAACAAGTTTTCTTTCCAATGATCGAGTTCGAACGATCTTTTTAACCTCATCTATTTGGATTATAATTGTTTCTCTTGGTTTATTTACTTTAACCAAATATAATTCATCGGCTGCTTGTGCGCAAAATAATCTAATCAAAAGTATTTACAAGAAACTTTGTTTGATTACAAAAGACGTTTTGTTTGTTAAAGATACATTCTGTGGTATTGGTCAATTTTTAACTCGTTTTTGTTCGGATTCTTATCAATTCGAACAACAATCTGTTCGTTCATCACGTTTGTTTTATTTTCAATGAATGGAAAAGCAAAAGAAAGAATTTTTGTCTTCGTAGAAGATAATCATCAAGCAACAAATCAAATGAAAAAATCGAATGCCGACAACAATGTCGTGAAAATCAAATATAAAGATATTTATCAATCAGAAAGTTGTCAACGAACTGGTCAATGTTCGAACGACGATCGAGTCTATCGAATTCCTGAGCAAAGTTTGTTGTTGTTGTGGATTTTGACTGTGAAATGACTGATTTTCCTATCGCAAAGGTTCGATTGAAAATGAAAATCCATCGGATTGGCCAGGAGAAATGGGCGAAGCTTATCTCCCGCCGGAGAATCTTCTCGAAGAATCGAAACGACGTTTCTCAGAAAATATGTTCGACATCGCTGTTAGCGATCGAATTGCTTTAAATCGTGCAATGCCTGACATCAGAAATGAACAGTTCGTCATTTTTGCTTTTGTTTTTCACCCCGAAAATTTGCGTGACTTTAGTTGTAAAGCCCATTCAACATTTCAAGGTCCTTTACCTAATACGTCGATTATTATTGTTTTTCATAACGAGGGTAATTCGACTTTATTACGAACACTCGTCAGTATTATTAATCGAACACCGTGGAAATTAATTCATGAAATCATTTTACTCGATGACGCGAGTATCGATCGAGGTCTGCATATTTCAAAAATATTCTTCGACGATAAATGAAATGATTGTTCGTTTCGTTGAATAGATTATCTTCACGAGCCATTACAAAGATTTATTGAAACACTTCCTGTCAAAACAATGCTTCTACGAAATGAAAAACGTTTAGGTTTAATTAGCTCGAGAGTTAAAGGTATTCACATTTCGATGTTGATCTTTCGTTGTTATGCGTTTTTCTTTCAGCTGCAAAAATTGCAACAGGAGAAACTTTAATGTTTCTTGATTCTCATGTTGAAGTACTCAATGGTTGGCTTCTCTATTTACTCGAAGAAATAAAAAAAGATCGGTTAGTTTTCGATGTTCTTTTAACCACTGTCGAATCGTTTTTTGTTTAGAAAAACAATTGTTTGTCCGATCATTGATGTTCTCACTTGGGATGCATTTCAATTGTTACATGGTGCAACGGATATTTTCGGTACATTCAGTTGGAAAATGATCTTTCGATGGTCGAAAATCGAAAATCAATCGTTTCAAAAAGACGAACCCGTTCGGTTTGATTGAGAGAAAAACCAAATTTCAATAGAAAATCTTCGTTTTTTTTTGTTTTTCTTAGTACGCCGACAATGGCTGGTGGTCTGTACGCAATTGATCGACTTTATTTTGAAGAATTGGGAATGTACGATGAAGGAATTAAAATTTGGGGTGGAGAAAACCTGTAAATAGCAAACAAACAAATGAATGAATTCGTTGGATATTTCCTTTGTTTTTTTTAGTGAAATGTCATTTAAATGTTGGATGTGCGGCGGAAAGATCTTGATTCATCCGTGTGCTCATGTTGCACATGTTTTTCGAAAGGAAACACCGTATAAATTTCTCGAATCCGAAAATATTTTCGTGACAATTTTCAAAAATTACAAACGAGTTGCTCTAGTTTGGTTAGATGAATATAAACAATTGATCTATGCTGTTAATCCAGATATAAAACGTCTCAATGGCGGCGATGTGTCCGATCGAATTGCTCTGAGACAAAATTTAAAATGTGGAACTTTTAAAGATTATTTACAAATGTTTCAATTGAAAAACTTTCCATTCAATCATCGATTTATTGGAACTGTAATTCGACGAGTTTTGTTTCTCCGTGTTAAAAATAACATCGATCTATTTAGATTTCCACTGAAAATCAACGTTGTTTAGATTCAATGACCGGCCCTGATATTTCCAAAGGACTTAATACTCAAGTTCAAGCACAAGCTTGTCATAAAGATGGAGGAAATCAAGTGAATTTCTTTACCAAAAAATATAATCTTTTGTTTGATTTTTGTTTTTTTTCGTCAATTGAATAGATATTTTTATATACAAAAACCAATAAAATCTATTTCGATGAATTATGTTTGGAACCTCAACATGGAAAAGCCAATGCAATCAAAAATATAATTTTCACAATGTGTGATCAAGATAATCGACAACAAAATTGGAAATACAACGAAGTAGGAGAACAAACAATTCAATTTCTCTCTTATTGTTGTTTTTTTTTTTAACTTTGAAAGAATTCTCAATTGGAAAATGAACAATTGAAAGGTCAATGTTTGACTATCTCAGGCGATACAAATGTTGTTCTCAATCGATGCAATTCAAATGATGCAAATCAAAAATGGACTTTTAATCAAGAAGTTGAATTATTCGATTAAATTCTCATTGAATTTTCAATCAAATCGAAACATTTTCTTTTCACTTTAATTTATTGGAAAACAATCTCTACTTAACGATATCAACATTTCTTCATTCTGTTTTTGTGATATTTGTTTGTTCTTCTTTTAGTTTTAATATTCTTTGTCTTTGTCTTCTTCTTCATTTTCATTTTCATTATCAAAAAAACAAACGATTCATTCCATTTTTGCTTAGTCGAATTTAAATTTATCTCATTTTGAAATTTTGCGAGGACACAAAAAGCCAAACGCTTTCCAGTCAATGGACAAATATAAAAGGAAAAGAGGCCTACAACCTCTCAGTACTTTTTCACCTTGACATTCTTTTCTATGCATCAAAGTGAAGAAATACTCGAGACATGCATACTTAAATAACATTCTTTTCAAATAACGAAATTTTTATTTGATAAAAAAGAAAACGAACATGATTATGAAGAAGATAAACTGTTCGTTTGATAGAGATGAATCAATTTTGTCCAATAGAGATTATAAAAATTCATAAAATTAGTTTTTTCATCGGTTTTTTCTTTTTGAAAATGATCATTCGATGCAGCACAAAGTAAAATCGAATTCAATTTATTAAAGAAATTCTCTCGACAAGTTTCTTCATAGGGAAAATCAATATTTTCAAATAAACTTCTCCGTTTAATATTCAACATTTCTGATAATAAACCAGTGAAATAAACATCAGACAATGGAAATGGTTCGACATCAGTTAAATAACTATTGAGAAATAATCTTGTCGTATTAAATGACATTAAATAACCGAAACCAGAGAGAAAAACCGGATATCTTGGACAGGAATATTCCGATTTTGTGATGATATATCTTTGTCCAACGAAACTATTCGTATGACGAACAACTAAACCGTGTTGAATTGGAAAACCCGAGAGAACATAATTTGTATTTTTCAATTCTAATGAATTTTCATTGAGATAATTTAATAATAGAAAAGTATTGAGAAAAATATCATCGTCAGTTTTAAATAAATATTTTATTTGTTGACAATTTTTATTAACAAAATCGTAAATTGCAGATTCACGTTCGGTTACATACGAATAATCTTCGGGTAAATTAATCACTTGCACAAGATCTTTATGATGAAAATGTTCAAGTTCAATTTGATGTTTCGATTTCGAATCAATATCAACCAAAAACAAAACTTTCATTTCGAATTTTGGATAAAATTCTTTTAAAACATTTTTATTTGCCCACGTTCGACGAATTGTTTGACGAATTGAACTGTGCGAACATTTTGATATCACAAATATTAATAAATCAATTGAGTCCTCTTCGCATTTGACTAATGTCTTATCATTAAATTCAAATGATGGACGAACTTTAATCGATGATTTTAATAGGTGATCATAATCTTCAGGAGAACTAAACGTTTATGTACAAATTTTTACAATTTTAAATTTGAACAAAAAACAAATGAAATCAAACCGATGTTTTGGATTTATTAAAGGAAAATGTTTATCCCAAGAACAAACTGTTGTTTTAGGATCTGGCCAAGGACAAAACCACCACAAAGCTTCTCCTGGATTACAAAATTCAAAATTTTCATTAAAACATATTAAATAAACGACAATGAACAAGATAGTCAATAGAAGCATCCATAGTTTATTTAATGAAATGTAATTTCGAGATAATGGAGAATAATAACAAGATCTTCGATTTAACAATTTCATTAATTCAAAAGGTTAAATCGTTGTCTTGTCAATTGACAATCTAAAAGAAAGAAAAAAAAAACAATTAACTCGAGGAGCTACTGGGATTTACTTGTGGGACTCTCAGTCTTGTCCATTGCTCCATTGCCATCTAAACTTTCACTTTCTGTTTTTTCTTCACCTATACTCGAGAGATACGATAGTTTTTATTTCAAAATATACAAAGATTTTTTGAATAAATCACGGTAGATGCTGTTTAAATCTGATCTTATTATTGGCCTTAGTCTGGAATATCAGATTTCACACGAGAAAAAGACTGGTAATTGATTACCGATTAAATTGAATCCATGGTATCATCAACTTCATCCTCTGAAGAAAAAAGAAACAAAACTATTTCGACGATATACAGGGGCTCCAAAATTGTA